>Ga0308157_10000209_pt1 | contig 233231 bp, 211 predicted proteins | sample PhyBR1_FD_201035 | JGI IMG/M metagenome (GOLD analysis project Ga0308157, IMG submission 201035) | Phyllosphere microbial communities from UC Gill Tract Community Farm, Albany, California, United States - DLSLB.R1 | ecosystem: Host-associated > Plants > Phyllosphere > Unclassified | place... | reverse complement strand
AAGCAACGGTGGTTCCGCCCTTGGCAGCACCCGAACGCTTTGGGTGGTGCTGCTTACGGAACTTGACTCGACGTGGGATAAGCATTTAAGCCTCTCCTCCTTCCGCAGCAGGAGCTGCAGCGCCCTTGTTACGGTCGTTACGACGACGGCGTTCGCCGCCACGTGGACGATCGTTGCCACCGCGGCCGCCGCGAGCTGGAGCAGCAGCAGCCTGCTGTGCAGCCAGTTCCTTGGCGGTTACGTCACCCTTGTAGATCCAAACCTTCACGCCGATACGGCCGAAGGTGGTCTTGGCTTCGAACTTGCCGAAGTCGATGTTCGCACGCAGGGTGTGCAGCGGCACACGACCTTCGCGGTAGAACTCCTTGCGGGACATTTCTGCACCGCCAAGACGACCGGAGCACTGAACGCGGATGCCCTTGGCGCCAGCGCGCATTGCCGACTGCATTGCCTTCTTCATCGCACGGCGGAAAGCCACGCGGGAAGCAAGCTGCTCGGCGATGCCCTGGGCGACCAACTGGGCCTCCATGTCAGGGTTCTTGACCTCGAGGATGTTCAGCTGAACCTGCTTCTTGGTGAGCTTTTCCAGCTCGCCGCGAATACGGTCGGCTTCTGCACCACGGCGACCGATTACGATACCTGGACGTGCAGTGTGGATATCCACACGTACGCGGTCACGGGTGCGTTCGATCTCTACGCGGGCGATACCTGCACGGTCCATTCCCTTGGACAGCAGTGCACGGATCTGTACGTCTTCTTTTACGTAGTCCGCGTAACGCTGGCCTGGCTTGCTGGAATCAGCGAACCAGTGCGAGATGTGGTCAGTGGTGATGCCGAGACGGAAACCGTTCGGATTTACCTTCTGTCCCATTTAGTTCTCCCCACCCTTCTGGGTTGAAACAACCACAGTCACGTGGCTGGTGCGCTTCTTGATCTGGAATGCGCGACCCTGTGCACGCGGCTGGAACCGCTTCATGGTCGGACCCTCGTCAACAAACGCTTCGCTGATAATCAGCTCGTCCTCATTGAATGCTTCACCTGCGCGGTCCGCGGCGGCACGGGCGTTAGCCACTGCCGATGCGACAACCTTGTATACCGGCTCCGAAGCTGCCTGTGGGGCAAACTTCAAGATGGCCAGTGCCTCGTTGGTCTGCAGACCACGAACAAGGTTGACGACGCGCCGGGCCTTCATAGGCGTTACGCGGATGTGACGCGCAATTGCCTTGGCTTCCATTGCTATCCTTCTCTCGTCTATCGAAGAAGTGCTAAGCGATACTAGTACCCTTGCGGGGCCTAGCGGCGCTTGCCCTTCTTGTCGTCCTTTACGTGGCCACGGAACGTACGGGTTGGGGCAAACTCTCCGAGCTTGTGTCCAACCATCGATTCGGTGACGAACACAGGAATGTGCTTGCGACCGTCGTGTACGGCGATGGTGTGTCCCAGCATGTCCGGGATGATCATCGAACGGCGGGACCACGTCTTGATGACGTTCTTGGTGCCCTTTTCGTTTTCAGCAACGACCTTCAGGAACAGGTGCTGATCGACGAAGGGGCCTTTCTTCAGGCTGCGTGGCATGTTTCCAGGCTCCTATCGCTTGTTCTTGCCGGTCTTGCGACGACGCACAATGAGCTTGTCGCTTTCCTTGTTCGGACGACGGGTGCGTCCTTCACGCTTACCGTTAGGGTTGACCGGGTGACGACCACCGGAGGTCTTACCTTCACCACCACCGTGTGGGTGGTCAACTGGGTTCATGACAACGCCACGAACGGTTGGGCGAACGCCCTTCCAGCGCATACGGCCGGCCTTACCCCAGTTGATGTTGATCTGCTCAGCGTTGCCAACTTCGCCGATGGTTGCGCGGCAGCGCACATCAACGTTGCGGATTTCGCCCGAAGGCAAACGCAGCTGAGCGTAGCGACCCTCACGGGCTACCAGCTGGATCGAAGCACCTGCGGAACGAGCCATCTTGGCGCCGCCACCTGGGCGAAGCTCCACAGCGTGGATCACGGTACCAACCGGGATGTTACGCAGTGGCAGGTTGTTACCTGGCTTGATGTCAGCGTTTGCGCCGGCCTCAATCTGGTCACCCTGCTTGAGGTTGTTCGGTGCGATGATGTAGCGCTTGGTGCCATCCACGTAGTGGAGCAGAGCGATACGAGCGGTACGGTTCGGGTCGTACTCGATGTGAGCGACCTTTGCCGGAACGCCGTCCTTATCGTGACGACGGAAGTCGATAACACGGTAAGCGCGCTTGTGTCCGCCACCCTTGTGTCGGGTGGTGATCTTACCGGAGTTGTTACGGCCGCCAGTCTTGGTGAGTGGGCGAACCAGCGACTTTTCCGGAGTCGATCGGGTGATTTCTGCGAAGTCGGCTACCGACGAGCCGCGAAGGCCCGGGGTAGTCGGCTTGTACTTACGAATTCCCATTTATTTTCTATTCCTCGTTAAAGTGGTCTCCGCTTAGGAAAGCGGACCGCCGAAGATGTCAATCGAGCCTTCCTTCAGGGTGATGATGGCACGCTTGGTGTTCTTGCGTGCACCCCACCCGAAGCGGGTGCGCTTGCGCTTACCGGCTCGGTTGATGGTGTTTACGGAGTCAACCTTGACGTTGAAGATAGCTTCAACGGCGTACTTGATTTCCGTCTTGTTGGAGCTCGGTGCCACCTCGAAGGTGTACTGACCTTGATCGATCAGACCGTAGCTCTTTTCCGATACGACTGGTGCGATGACCACGTCGTGTGGAGCCTTGGAGTTGATGCTCACTTGGCTTCCTCCTTCTGGACCAGGGCATCGAAGGCAGCCTTGGTGAAGACTACGTCATCCGAAACCAGAACATCGTAGGTGTTCAGCTGGTCGACGTACAGAACGTGCACAAGGTCGAGGTTGCGAACCGAAAGGGCTGCAACATCGTTGGCGCGATCGATGACGACAAGCAGGTTCTTGCGCTCGGTGAGCGAACGCAAGGTAGCCAGAGCTTCCTTGGTCGATGGGGTTTCCCCTGCAACCAAGTTCTCAATCACGTGAACGCGACCGAAGCGTGCGCGATCAGACAAAGCGCCGCGCAGTGCAGCAGCCTTCATCTTCTTCGGGGTACGCTGCGAGTAATCACGTGGGGTTGGACCGTGGACAATGCCACCGCCGGTCATGTGAGGAGCACGGATCGAACCCTGACGAGCGCGGCCGGTACCCTTCTGCTTGAACGGCTTGCGACCTGCACCCGAAACCTCGGAGCGGTCCTTGGTCTTGTGGGTACCCTGGCGGGCAGCAGCAAGCTGTGCAACGACAACCTGGTGCAGCAGCGGGACGTTGGTCTGTACGTCGAAGATCTCTGCAGGCAGTTCGACGTTAAGTGCCTTAGTCATTTACTTATGCTCCCTTCACGGCGTTGCGTACGAGAACGACGCGGCCGCGGGCGCCTGGAACGGCACCCTTGATCAGCAGGAGGTTCTTCTCAGCGTCGATAGCGTGAATGGTCAGGTTCTGAGTGGTAACACGCTCAGCACCCATGCGACCAGCCATCTTCTGTCCACGGAAAACGCGACCTGGGGTCGATGCGCCGCCGATGGAACCTGGCTTGCGGTGGTTCTTATGAGCACCGTGCGATGCGCCAACACCATGGAAGTTGTGGCGCTTCATCACACCGGCGAAGCCCTTACCCTTGGAGGTGCCAACGACGTCGACCTTCTGGCCGGCTTCGAAGAGCTCCACGGAAAGTTCCTGGCCAGGGGTGTACTCGGCAGCGTCTGCGGTGCGCAGTTCTACCAAGTGGCGACGTGGGGTGACGCCTGCAGCCTCGAAGTGACCAGCCAGTGGCTTGGTGACCTTGCGAGGATCGATCTGGCCGTAGCCGATCTGAACTGCGGTGTAGCCATCGCGCTCTGCGTTGATGAGCTTGGTGACAACGTTGCTGTCAGCCTGCACGACGGTGACAGGGATCAGGTTGTTGTTCGAATCCCAAACCTGGGTCATGCCGAGCTTCGTGCCCAACAGGCCCTTGAAATTACGGGTTGCGGTCATAGTTTTCTCGCCACCTCCCCTTAAAGCTTGATTTCGATGTTGACATCCGCTGGCAGGTCGAGACGCATCAGCGAATCAACAGCCTTCGGGGTCGGATCAACGATGTCGATCAGACGCTTGTGCGTGCGCATTTCGAAGTGCTCACGGCTGTCCTTGTACTTGTGTGGCGAACGGATAACGCAGTACACGTTCTTCTCCGTTGGCAGCGGCACTGGGCCGACTACGGTTGCGCCTGCGCGCGTGACCGTCTCAACGATCTTCCGGGCCGAAACGTCAATGACCTCGTGGTCATACGACTTCAGCCGGATGCGGATTTTCTGTCCCGCCATGGCGTCATGCCTCTTTCTGTTAGCACTATCTAAGATTGCTGTGCCTATATACGGGTTCTTGCGAACCGGCACGCCTTGCGCTGCGGCTGAATCCGGATCAGATCCGGGTTCCTCACCCGCAGGAGGCTCCGACCCCCGAACTCGGGCGTGTCGCGAAGTTTTCAGTCGCGACAAGACCGCAAAGTTTTCACTTTATCGAAGGCCTTATAATTTGAAGCAGTTGTATCGATCCCGAACCACAGGCATTATCCTGCGTGAGAGCCGATCCCGGTTGTTCAAATCAGATTCGATTACCCCAGCAATGGGGATCGAGTTGCAATCAAGCAACTTATCCAGTCTGACAGGTCGGCAACGATCGTGCAAATCTTTTATGCGCTTCGAGCCCCGTGATCTTGACCTCACCGACCTGCCAGGACTGCTTCTAGTGCTGATCAGGCTCGCTCGGATCCGCCGGTGGCCACTGATCCCCCTGCTGTGCCGGCGGCTGCATTGGCTGTTGCCAAGGCAATCGCGGCGGGCCCTGCTCGATCACCGGCGGCGCGTAGTCCTGCGGTTCAGGCGCTGACGGGCCAGCCTTGTCGACCTTCACGAGCTTGTAGACCGCGGCGATGATCAGTCCCAGGCCGATGAGCACCAGCCAGACGAAGACCAGTTCACGCAGGAACCAGATCACCGAGAGGCTGATGGCGATGGCGCCCCACCAGATGAACAGCCGATCCCCCAGTTTCAGCCCCCAGGCAATCAGGCAACCGAAGAAGACCAGCCCCATCACCTGCGTGAAAACGTTGGAGTCGATCAAGGACGCGAACAGGGTCATGGTCCCGGCCACGGAGGCGGCCACCAGGTAGATCTTCGCCAGCGATCGGTGCACCCGGATATTGCGCCAGATCACCAGGATCACTGCGACCACGGTGAAGTAGGCCATCATGCTGCTGAACTGCGGCGCATCGATCACCCGCGCATAGGTGATCAGGGACAAGACTGAAGCGAGGAAGATCAAGGCATCCACCGCATAAGGCACTGCAGCGGGCGGCAGTTCGAAGTAGCGGCAGAGCAGGGCCACACCGAAAATCAGTGCCGATCCCCCGATGATGTGCCAGTTTGCCGTGCCATAGCTATGGGCGATGCAGCCAGCCAGCAAGAACGCCAGCAGCATGGCCGCGAAGTAGATCCGCGAGGCACCGCCAACCGGGTCTTCATGGCGATAGCTGAAGGCTGGATAGCCGGGGGTTGGATCCTTCATCCGTCCATGGACCATAGAAATCAGATAGAGCAGGACTCCGGTGCCGATCATTGCCCACGCGACATCCATCGATTCCAGCCAGCGTGATCCACCGATGTCTCGGGCTTTCATCACGGCCCGGGTGATCGCCCATGCGAGCAACAGCGAAGCGCCCGCCGAGTACCAAGCGCTACGGCGGGTATGCACCATCATGATCATCGCCGCCGCGATCAGCGCCAGGGCCACGACCGCCCACCACGTCTGCTGCTGCCACGCAGCTGCCAATACGGCAGGCAAGATGATGGCCAAGCCTATGGCCGTGGAGTACCTGCGGTTCCCGCGCAGCTTCCATTCAAGGGCCATGGCCGCCAGCGCCATCACCAATAGCAGAATCGCCGCTGCTTCTTCGCTCCACCAGCGCGCACGGAACCATCCGGTGTCATCGGCCAGCTGTTGCCCTTGGACGCCGATCACGAGGATCAACGACAGGATTGGCGCGAAAAGGTAATACTGCCGCTCCACACCTTCCAGCTCTATATCAGCCCGGTAGGCCATGATCCCGTGGACCGCGAAGCACAGAGCGGCCAACAGGATGACACCACGGTCATAGCCACCTGCGACTTGCGCGTAGACGGCGGTGGCCAGCGGGATGCCGATCAACAGGACGATGGCAATCCAGCGCAGTTCCTTGCGCAGCGGCTGGTTCTTGCGGATATTGCGTGCCAGCCGGACAAGTTGCGGGATGCTCACTGAGACGAGCAGGAGCGCGAATCGTCCGTGCAGATCAAAGTCCATGCCCTGGGCGAACCACCACACCATGGAACTGAAGAGCACCTGGGCCAAGGTGGCGTAGATGATCTTCCATTCCCTGCTGTTGTTCCGCCGCAGCTTCAGCAAGAACGTCGCCATGACCGCTGCACCGATGACAAGTGCGAAGATCCACCTTTGATGTTCGAAGCTCAGCATATAGAGCAGCAGCAGGGCAACGGCTTCACCGGCCCTGATTGCCTGTGCTGCCGGGGCCGGCATGTCAGGAAGGCCCTTGACGCGCAAAGAAGTGATCATCACCAATGCGGTGGTGGCCACAGTGGTAATCATGAACCAGGTGAAGGCTTCCAGTCCAATGAATTCGACGGGGCTCCGGAGGTAGCGCTCCTTGCCGGCCAGGATCCTGAGGTAGCACAGGGAACCGACGGCGATGAGCACCGTGGCACCCACTCTTGCCAAAGCATGTGCCTGTGCCGTGCCCCTGCCGTTCAGTTGTTGATGCCTGAGGCCGAAAGCCCACAGCGCCAGCGCCATCATCAGGACAGTGATGAGCGTGGCTGTGGCGGCCGCCGTTCCAGGTGCGCCGTCTTGCAATTCATGGATCGAGGCGCCGATAACTCCTGCGCCGATCAGCAGCAGGGCCCAACGCACGTGGCCGTAGAGCAGGCGGTAGATTCCCTGTGCGCGGTGGTGGGCGACTGACATCAAGGCGATGGCCACGGCGAATACGGCCAGCGGGCGCCAGTTGTGGTGCTGCAGATCCAGCAGGGCAAGCAGTGGCAGGACGGCAATTACCGCGGTTTCGGCCCTGGTTGCGCGGAAGATCCCGAAGAGGCACAGCAGCGCGAAGAGCGGGGCGGCAACATAGCTGAGCGCGAAGGAATGGCGCTCATCAGCAAGGAAGTAGGCTCCGCTCATGGACACCAGGCCTAGCCCCCACAGCACGCAACGCTCGAGGCTCACAAACCGGCGGGCCAGTCCCATGCGCCGTTGATAGGCCGTGGAGTAGGCCAACACAGCGACCGCCTGCAGAGCAAAGACGTAAGCCAGGACCAAGGCTGTTGTTGAGCCGACAAATCCCAGGTAGTTGCAGCCCGCCCAGATCATCAGCATGAAAGTCACTCGGGCCGCGAAAAATCGGGTCAATCGCAGATTGCCCAAGAGCCTCATGCTCAGCAGGAGCTGTGCAGTGAGCAGCGCGAAGATCCAGAAGAATTCGCGGCTTCCCAGCGATTCGATCAGCAGCCCGGATAGGACCACAACGAAGATCGGCAGGAGCTGCGCGGTGCCGAGGATTGCTTGGAAGAAGATCGAGTCCTTGACCCGTTGGCTGCGCACCGCGAGGAGCATCAATACGATGGAGAGCACCACGAGAATGAGCATGTAATTCAGGACCCCGCGCTGCATCGTGGCAGCAGATGCCATGCCGGTGCTGACCAGGATCAGCACAGCGATCCATGAGAGGACTCGGGACTTGAGCTTCACAGTGGCATAGCCGACGGCCAGGGTTCCAATGGCGGAGAAGACCAGCCAGGTGACGGGCCCTGAAATGTCCAGCGTGTTGTACATGGCGATGGCACTCAGAGGCAACAGCGCCAGGCCGGTTCCAGCGAAGGCGGCGCCAGCTGGACGCAGCGATGGCTTCACCGCATAGGTAATCAAGCCGCCGGCATAGAAGGCGGCGACCAAGATGATGAAGGCGACGACTTTGGCGACCGGCGGCAGGGCAAAGCTCAGGAAGAGCGCACCGGCAGCCACGATCATCAGCGCTGCCACGTACAGGGTGATGTTGATATTGCGCAGTTCGCGTTCGCGCTTGGTCAGCACCCTGACGGGCTTGGGCGGGGCAATGGGACGGGCCACTGGTGGAAGCGGGTTTCCTGCCTGGGCTGGTCGCTGCTGGGCATAGATTTGTCCGGCAGCTGTCAGGTCCCCGTTGGCAGGCTGGGCTGGTGTGGCGTAGCCCGGCCACTGCTGCGGGTCCGATGCCTGGGGCTGCGGCATGGCCGGCTCTTGGGAAACAGCTGGCGACTGCTGTTCGGCTGGTGGCGCTTGAGCTTGCGGTCCGGTACGACGCAGATATGCAGTGGCGGCTTCATAGCCTTCTTGCCACGCTTCACGCAGTCGTTCCGGGGTCGGTTCAGAACGTTGCCCGGTCTGGTTCCGTCCCATGGAGTGCCCGAAGAAGTAGGCGCCGACGATCAGCAGGACAACGACAACGATCAACCCGGTCATTAGAGCCACTCCCCTAGTGAAATTTCAGTGCGCCCTCCAATTAGACCACCTTATTGAAATACTCACTAGTTCGAGGTGCATGTTAAGTAAAAAATTCCCCCAGCACTGTAATAGTGCTGGGGGAATTCTCAGATCTCTATGGATCTAAATCATCAAGTAATGACTACTTGGTGATCGAGGTGACCTTGCCCGAACCAACGGTGCGGCCGCCTTCGCGAATTGCGAAGCCGAGGCCCTCTTCCATAGCGATTGGCTGGATCAGCTCAACCGACATTTCGGTGTTGTCGCCAGGCATAACCATTTCGGTGCCCTCTGGGAGGGTGATAACGCCGGTAACGTCGGTGGTGCGGAAGTAGAACTGCGGACGGTAGTTCGAGTAGAACGGGTTGTGACGTCCGCCTTCGTCCTTCGACAGGATGTAGACGTTTGCATCGAAGTTGGTGTGTGGGGTGATCGAGCCTGGGGCTACGACAACCTGGCCACGCTCAACGTCGTCGCGCTTCAGACCGCGAAGCAGCAGACCACAGTTCTCGCCTGCCCATGCTTCGTCGAGCTGCTTGTGGAACATCTCGATACCGGTAACGGTGGTCTTCTGGATTGGGCGGATGCCAACAATCTCAACTTCCGAGTTGATGGCAAGGGTGCCACGCTCGGCGCGACCGGTAACAACGGTACCGCGACCGGTGATGGTGAAGACATCCTCGATAGGCATCAGGAATGGCTTGTCGCGGTCGCGAACTGGATCTGGAATGAAGCTGTCAGCTGCTTCCATCAGTTCCTCAACAGCTGCAACCCACTTCTCGTCGCCTTCCAGAGCCTTCAGGCCGGAAACGCGAACAACTGGTGCGTCGTCGCCATCGAAGCCCTGGGAGGACAGAAGTTCGCGAACTTCCATCTCCACGAGCTCGAGCAGCTCTTCGTCGTCGACCATGTCGGACTTGTTCAGTGCGACCATCAGGGTTGGCACACCAACCTGGCGGGCCAGCAGAACGTGCTCGCGGGTCTGAGCCATTGGACCATCGGTAGCAGCAACCACGAGGATTGCGCCGTCCATCTGAGCAGCACCGGTGATCATGTTCTTGACATAGTCAGCGTGGCCTGGAGCGTCAACGTGTGCGTAGTGACGCTTTTCGGTCTGGTACTCGATGTGCGAGATATTGATGGTAATACCGCGCTGGCGCTCTTCTGGAGCCGAGTCGATGTTAGCGAAGTCGCGCTTTTCGTTCAGGTCTGGGTACTTGTCAGCCAGAACCTTGGAGATAGCTGCGGTCAGAGTGGTCTTACCGTGGTCAACGTGACCGATGGTACCAATGTTGACGTGCGGCTTGTTGCGCTCGAACTTTGCCTTTGCCACAAGTTCCTCCTAGAAACATTTACAGAAGACTTTTTTCGTCTGCGCGGTTCGCAAACGAACTTCAATTAGTCTACTGGGGGCGTTGATAATTTTGGAAATTTCGGTCCTCTGCGGGCCCTGCATGTGATGCAAATCCCTCGTTGGCCGTTTGCGGGGCCGGCCTCAATGGCGTTGAAGCCGGCTCCGCGATCGGCCACTTCCCCACAATGGGGGTCACGGCCAAGTTTTGGTTCCGAGACGGTTACTCGCCGCGGGACTTCTGAACGATCTCGTCGGCAACTGCCTTCGGGACCTCAGAGTAGCTGTCGAAGGTCATCGAGTAAACTGCACGACCCTGGGTCTTCGAACGCAGGTCACCAATGTAACCAAACATCTCAGACAGTGGAACGCCAGCCTTGATGACCTTGACGCCTGCAGCGTCGGACATCTCGGTGATCGAGCCACGGCGGGAGTTCAGGTCGCCGATAACGTCGCCCATGTACTCTTCCGGGGTACGAACTTCAACGCTCATCAGTGGTTCGAGCAGAACAGGGTTAGCGCGGCGTGCGCCTTCCTTGAATACCTGCGAACCAGCGATCTTGAACGCCATTTCCGAGGAGTCAACATCGTGGTATGCACCATCGATGAGGGTAGCCTTCACACCAACCAGTGGGTAGCCAGCCAGGATGCCGTACTGCATTGCTTCCTGGATACCAGCGTCAACGGATGGGATGTATTCACGAGGCACACGACCACCGGTAACGGCGTTCTTGAACTCGTAGGTTACGCCATCGACAACTTCCAGAGGCTCGAACGAGACCTGGACCTTTGCGAACTGACCCGAACCACCGGTCTGCTTCTTGTGGGTGAAGTCAACCTTCTCCACAGCCTTCTTGATGGTTTCGCGGTATGCAACCTGTGGCTTACCAACGTTTGCTTCCACGCGGAATTCGCGCTTCATGCGGTCAACCAGGATGTCGAGGTGAAGCTCGCCCATGCCGCCGATTTCGGTCTGGCCGGTGTCTTCGTTCAACGAAACGGTGAAGGTTGGATCTTCTGCGGACAGCTTCTGGATAGCGGTCGACAGCTTCTCCTGGTCACCCTTGGTCTTTGGTTCGATAGCCACGAAGATCACTGGATCTGGGAAGCTCATCGACTCAAGAACGATTGGGTTAGCTGGATCGCAAAGGGTATCACCGGTGGTGGTATCCTTCAGGCCGATCACAGCGTAGATGTGACCTGCGTGGATCTCGTCTACCGGATTCTCCTTGTTGGAGTGCATCTGGAAGAGCTTGCCAACGCGTTCCTTCTTCTGCTTGGTGGAGTTCAGCAGCTGAGCGCCGGACTCTACCTTGCCGGAGTAAACGCGGATGAAGTTGAGCTGACCGAAGAATGGGTGAGCAGCAATCTTGAAAGCCAGTGCCGAGAATGGTGCATCCTCGGAAGGCTCGCGGGTGAGCTCGATTTCTTCGTTCTTTGGATCGTGGCCGACCATAGCGCCAACATCCAGTGGGGATGGCAGGTAGTCAATCACAGCGTCGAGCATTGGCTGCACGCCGCGGTTCTTGAAGGCCGAACCACAGAATACTGGGTAAGCTTCGGAGTTCACGGTCAGCTTGCGGATGCCAGCCTTGAGTTCGTCGATGGTGATTTCTTCACCTTCGAGGTACTTTTCCATGAGCTCTTCGGAAGCCTCGGCAACATCTTCAACCAGCTTGGCGCGGTACTCTTCAGCACGCTCAACCAAGTCGGCAGGGATTTCGCGGGTTTCGTAAGCAGCACCCATGGTGACGTCGCCCTTGGCGTCGCCTTCCCAAACGAATGCCTTCATGCTCAGCAGGTCTACAACGCCGGTGAACTCGGACTCGGAGCCGATTGGCAGCTGCATAACCAGCGGCTTGGCACCCAGGCGCTTGACGATGGTTTCTACGGTGAAGTAGAAGTCAGCGCCCAGCTTGTCCATCTTGTTGACGAAGCAGATACGAGGAACGTCGTACTTGTCAGCCTGGCGCCAAACGGTCTCAGACTGAGGCTCAACGCCTTCCTTGCCATCGAACACGGCAACGGCGCCATCGAGCACGCGAAGCGAGCGCTCCACCTCAACGGTGAAGTCAACGTGGCCTGGGGTATCGATGATGTTGATCTGGTTCTTGTTCCAGAAGCAAGTCACGGCCGCGGAGGTAATGGTGATACCGCGTTCCTTTTCCTGCTCCATCCAGTCGGTGGTCGACGCACCGTCGTGGGTCTCACCGAGCTTGTGGTTCACACCCGTGTAGAAAAGGATGCGCTCAGTAGTAGTGGTCTTACCGGCATCGATGTGGGCCATGATGCCGATATTGCGGACCTTGTTCAGGTCAGTAAGCACGTCCTGTGCCACGTTGTCTCCCTAAAAGGTGAGGCGAGAACTGCTGGGCATCGGTTGATGCCCAGCACGTTCAAGCATTTCTTACCAGCGGTAGTGTGCGAAGGCCTTGTTGGACTCGGCCATCTTGTGAGTGTCTTCGCGACGCTTCACAGCGGCACCCAGACCGTTCGATGCGTCCAGGATCTCGTTCATCAAACGTTCGATCATGGTCTTCTCGCGGCGAGCCTTCGAGTAGCCAACCAACCAGCGCAGAGCCAGTGCAGTTGCACGGCCTGGCTTTACCTCTACAGGAACCTGGTAGGTCGCGCCACCGACACGGCGGGAACGAACCTCAAGGGCTGGGCGGATGTTATCCATAGCCTTCTTGAGAGTCGAAACAGCGTCGGTACCGGACTTTGCAGCGGCACCTTCGAGTGCACCGTAAACAATGCGCTCTGCAGTGGACTTCTTGCCGTCTACGAGAACCTTGTTGATCAGCTGGGTGACCAATGGGGATTCGAAGACTGGATCAGAAACTAGTGGGCGCTTTGGCGCCGGACCCTTACGAGGCATTACTTACCATCCTTCTTTGCACCGTAGCGGGAACGAGCCTGCTTACGATCCTTCACACCCTGGGTATCCAGAGCACCACGTACAATCTTGTAGCGAACACCTGGAAGGTCCTTCACACGACCACCGCGAACGAGCACGATGGAGTGTTCCTGCAGGTTGTGTCCGACACCTGGAATGTAAGCAGTCACTTCGACGCCACCGGCAAGGCGCACACGTGCGACCTTACGCAGAGCCGAGTTTGGCTTCTTTGGGGTGGTGGTGTACACACGGGTGCATACGCCACGGCGCATTGGGTTGCCCTTCAGGGCAGGGGCCTTGGTCTTGACGACCTTAGGCGAGCGGCCCTTGCGGACCAGCTGCTGAATAGTAGGCACTTTCGTGTCCTTCCATTGTCTAAGTTTGTCGGCACCACGTCATAAGCACTTTTGCCTAGTAGAGTTTCGGTGCTTCCTTCGTGGAGCTAGCTGCTTGCTTTACCGCTCAACCAGGATCTAAAAGTCCCTAGGCGTGCGAAAGTGTGGCATTCGTTGCGCAACCTACCCGCAACCCGGACTGTGTCCATTTTGCCACACATAAAACAATTGATTTCAGTCTAGCATGAATCCTCCGACCCACCATCTCCAGTAACCGAAATCACCGTCGCCCCACTGGCCCCGCCCGGCGCGGAACCAGCTTGGCAGTCTCGCATTGGCAGGCTATCGCCGCCAACTGAACGGCACCCAACCCGCAGGTGGCCGGCGTCTGAATCTGAGGTGGCGCCTGCAGGCCAATGGGTCCGAACCACAGCTTGAGACTTAATCTCTAGTAGTTTTATCTCCCAGACGACTTTCCTACTATTTTTTCGTTCTTTGACCGTGCCGCTCCCCCGCCATCTCCCGGCACCGGGGGCGGCCCGGCCACACGGCAACACGGCGGTTAAAGGACCGACGCCTGCCCACACGTTGGTGTGGGCAGGCGTCGGGTCAACTACCTAGCGGTGTTCGTTCCGGTTTAGCGGAAGTCCGAACCGTGGTCGTAGTCGTCCATCGAGATGGCACGGAATTCAGGCGACAGCCCGCCGTCCAGTGCATCGTCGTACAGACCCGAGGAGAAGGCCGAGGTGCCGGTGAACAAAGTTGCCTTTGCTTCATCGGTTGGCTCAACGTTGACCTGGGTGTAGCGATCCAGACCGGTACCGGCCGGGATCAGCTTACCGATGATCACGTTCTCCTTCAGACCGCGCAGCGGATCTTCCTTGCCTTCCATCGCGGCCTGGGTCAGGACGCGAGTGGTTTCCTGGAAGGAAGCAGCCGACAGCCACGAGTCCGTAGCCAGCGATGCCTTGGTAATACCCATCATCTCGTCACGGCCGGCAGCTGGACGCTTGCCTTCCGAGACGGCCTTGCGGTTCGCAGCGGTGAAGCGGGAACGGTCAGCCAACTCGCCTGGCAGCAAGTCGGTTTCGCCGGACTCGATCACGGTGACGCGACGCAGCATCTGGCGGACGATGACTTCCACGTGCTTATCGTGGATGCCTACACCCTGGGACTGGTACACATCCTGAACCTCGCGGACCAGGAACTTCTGTGCTTCACGTGGGCCGAGGACTCGAAGAACCTGCTTCGGATCCAAGGTACCGGAAGTGAGCTGGGTACCGGCAACGATGTTCTGGCCTTCCTCGACCAACAGGCGAGCACGACGCAGAACCGGGTAGGCCTGCTTCTCGTCGCCGTTGTCCGGGGTAACCACAACGCGCAGCTGCTTCTCGTCGTCCTCGATCGATACGCGACCGGTGACCTCGGACATCGGAGCCACACCCTTAGGGGTACGGGCTTCGAACAATTCCTGGATACGAGGCAGACCCTGGGTGATATCGTCAGCCGACGCTACACCACCGGTGTGGAAGGTACGCATGGTCAGCTGGGTACCAGGCTCACCGATGGACTGTGCGGCGATAATGCCGACAGCCTCGCCGATGTCCACGGTCTTGCCGCTGGCCAGCGAACGGCCGTAGCACAGTGCACAGGTTCCGACAGCCGAATCACAGGTCAGTACGGAGCGAACGCGGATTTCATCCACGCCTGCGTTGTACAGGGAATCGATCAGAACGTCGCCCACATCGGAACCGGCGGTAGCCAGTACGTTGCCTTCGGCGTCCTTGACGTCGGTGGCCAGCGTACGGGTGTAAGCCGAGTTCTCAACGGTTTCGTGCTTGACGCGGATGCCAGCGGAGTTATCCGCAATGGCAACGGTCAAGCCGCGCTTGGTACCGCAGTCCTCTTCGCGGACGATAACGTCCTGCGAAACGTCAACCAGACGACGGGTCAGGTAACCCGAGTTTGCGGTCTTCAGTGCGGTATCGGCCAGACCCTTACGGGCACCGTGGGTTGCGATGAAGTACTCCAGAACCGACAGGCCTTCACGGTAGGAAGACTTGATCGGACGAGGAATAATTTCACCCTTAGGGTTGGACACCAGGCCACGGATACCGGCAATCTGACGCAATTGCAGGTAGTTACCACGAGCCTTGGAAGTCACCATTCGGTTAATGGTGTTCAGCTCTTCCATGCCGTTCTTCATGGCCTCGGCAACCTCATCGGTAGCCTTGGTCCAGATGTCGATGAGGTCCTGGCGACGTTCGGTATCTGCAATCAGACCCTTGTCGTAGGAAGCCTGGACCTTGGCGGCACGCTCTTCGTATGGCGCAAGGATTGCGGCCTTGTCCATGTTCGAGGTGATATCCGAGATCGCCACGGTGACGCCCGAACGGGTAGCCCAGTAGAAACCGGCATCCTTCAGGTTATCCAAGGTAGCTGCTGCGATGACCTTCGGGTAGCGCTCTGCCAGATCGTTGACGATCTCCGAGAGTGCATCCTTGCCGGCAACGCGGGCAACCCATGGGTAATCCTCAGGCAGGGTGTCGTTGAACAGCACCTGGCCCAGCGAGGTCTCCAGCAGTGCGTCGGTACCTGGCTCCCAGCCTTCTGGAGCAGGCTGCTCGTCAGAAGGAACGAAGTTCGGCACGCGAACCTTGATCGGAGCGTTCAGGTGCAGCTCGCCACGGTCCTTGGCCATGATGGCCTCGGAGATGGTGGAGAACACGCGACCGGCGCCGACCTCGTGAGGCCGCTTGGTGGTCAAGTGGTGCAGGCCGATGATCATATCCTGCGAAGGCAATGCCACTGGACGGCCATCGGAAGGCTTCAAGATGTTGTGCGAGGACAGCATCAAGATGCGGGCTTCAGCCTGTGCTTCTGGGCTCAGCGGCAGGTGAACTGCCATCTGGTCGCCGTCGAAGTCAGCATTGAATGCGCCACAAACCAATGGGTGCAGCTGCAGGGCCTTGCCTTCAACCAGCTGTGGTTCGAAGGCCTGGATACCCAAACGGTGCAGGGTTGGTGCACGGTTGAGCAATACCGGGTGCTCGGTGATGATCTCTTCGAGAACGTCCCAAACCTGTGGGCGGTAACGCTCGACCATGCGCTTAGCCGACTTGATGTTCTGTGCGTGGTTGAGGTCAACCAGGCGCTTCATCACGAACGGCTTGAAGAGCTCCAGAGCCATCTGCTTAGGCAGACCGCACTGGTGCAGCTTCAGCTGCGGGCCAACCACGATGACCGAACGGCCCGAGTAGTCAACGCGCTTACCCAGAAGGTTCTGGCGGAAACGACCCTGCTTGCCCTTGAGCATGTCGCTCAGGGACTTCAGCGGACGGTTGCCTGGACCGGTGACCGGACGGCCACGGCGGCCGTTGTCGAACAGCGAGTCAACAGCTTCCTGCATCATGCGCTTTTCGTTGTTCACGATGATCTCAGGTGCACCAAGATCAAGCAGACGCTTCAGGCGGTTGTTGCGGTTGATCACGCGGCGGTACAGGTCGTTCAGGTCCGAGGTGGCGAAACGGCCGCCGTCGAGCTGGACCATTGGGCGCAGCTCTGGCGGGATCACTGGAACGGCGTCGAGCACCATGCCCTTTGGCGAGTTGCCATTGGCCAGGAATGCGTTTACGACCTTCAGGCGCTTGAGGGCGCGAGCCTTCTTCTGGCCCTTGCCGTTCTCGATGATGGTCTTCAGCTCTTCAGCTTCAGCAGCCAGGTCGAAGTTCTCCAGGCGCTTCTGGATTGCCTCTGCACCCATGGAGCCCTCGAAGTACAGTCCGTACTTCTCGCGCATGGTGCGGTACAGGCCTTCGTCACCTTCGAGGTCAGCGACCTTCAGGTTCTTGAAGCGCTCCCATACTGCACGCAGGCGCTCGGCCTCGGCCTTGGCGCGCTTGTCGATCTGAAGAACAGTCTTCTCGGCCAGGGTGCGTGCCTTGTTCAGCTCGGCGTTCTTGGCGCCGTCTGCTTCCAGACGCTCCAGCTCTGCTTCCAGGTCGGCTGCAACAGCCTTCTTGTCGGCTTCGGCGTTGGTTGCCAGGTTGCGCAGTTCCAGATCGTGCTGTGCCTGCAGGTTAGGCATTTCAGCGTGGCGACGGTCTTCGTTCACGCTGGTGATCATGTAGGCAGCGAAGTAGATGACCTTTTCGAGGTCCTTCGGAGCCAGATCAAGCAGGTAGCCCAAGCGCGATGGAACGCCCTTGAAGTACCAGATGTGGGTCACTGGAGCAGCAAGCTCGATGTGGCCCATGCGTTCACGACGAACGTTCGCACGGGTCACCTCAACGCCACAACGCTCGCAGATGATGCCCTTGAAGCGCACGCGCTTGTACTTGCCGCAGTAGCATTCCCAGTCGCGGGAAGGGCCGAAGATCTTTTCGCAGAAAAGACCGTCCTTCTCCGGCTTCAGGGTGCGGTAGTTAATGGTTTCCGGCTTCTTGACCTCGCCGTAGCTCCATCCACGGATTTCTTCCGCGGTGGCAAGGTTGATTCGCATGAGGCCGAATGAGGAATCGCTGGACATATGGTCCTTTTCTCTCTTCTGTGGTGTCTGAAGTCGATACGAATGAGGGTTGAATTCTCGGCCGCTGCCTGCAGGATCCTGCAGGCAGGGCGTCAAATTAAACTTCCTCTACGGAGTTCGGCTCCGACCGTGAAAGGTCGATGCCCAGCTCTTCAGCGGCGCGGAACGATTCCTCGTCCGACTCACGCATTTCGATAGTGTTGCCGTCGGTACCCAGTACCTCGACGTTCAAGCACAGCGACTGCATTTCCTTGATGAGCACCTTGAACGATTCTGGAACACCAGGCTCTGGAACGTTCTCGCCCTTGACGATAGCTTCGTAGACCTTCACGCGGCCGTGGATATCATCCGACTTGATGGTCAGGATTTCCTGCAGCGTGTAAGCGGCACCGTAAGCTTCCAGTGCCCAAACTTCCATTTCACCGAAGCGCTGGCCACCGAACTGGGCCTTACCACCCAGTGGCTGCTGGGTAATCATGGAGTATGGACCGGTGGAACGGGCGTGGATCTTGTCGTCCACCAGGTGGTGGAGCTTCAAGATGTACATGTAGCCAACGGAGATCGGATCTGGCAACGGATCGCCGGAGCGGCCGTCGAACAGCTTCGCCTTGCCGGAGTTGCCAATCAGGCGCACACCGTCACGGGTCTTGTTGGTCGAATCCAGGATGCCGCGGATTTCCTCTTCCGAAGCGCCATCGAAGACCGGGGTTGCCACGGTGGTGGAACCGGACTCGCGTGGCAGATTCGGCAGATCGCGGACCCACTCAGGCTCGCCCTCGATCTTCCAACCCTGCTTAGCAGCCCAACCCAGGTGGATTTCCATAACCTGACCGACGTTCATACGGCCTGGCACACCCAGTGGGTTCAGGATGATATCCAGTGGAGTACCGTCCTCGAGGAATGGCATATCCTCCAGTGGCAGGATGCGGGAAATGACACCCTTGTTACCGTGACGACCAGCGAGCTTGTCACCGATCGAGATCTTGCGCTTCTGAGCAACGTAGACGCGGACCAGCTGGTTGACACCAGGGGAAAGGTCATCGTCGTTGTCGCGGTCGAAGATGCGAACACCAATGACGGTACCGGACTCGCCGTGTGGAACCTTCAGGGAAGTATCGCGGACTTCGCGGGACTTCTCGCCGAAGATGGCACGCAGCAGGCGCTCTTCCGGGGTCAGCTCGGTTTCACCCTTAGGGGTGACACGGCCTACCAGTACGTCGCCGGCTTCAACCTCGGCACCGATGTAGACGATGCCGCGGTCATCAAGCTGGGAAAGGATATCTTCCGAGACATTCGGGATGTCGCGGGTGATTTCCTCGGCACCAAGCTTGGTGTCGCGAGCGTCAACTTCATGCTCTTCGATGTGAATCGAGGTGAGCACATCGTCAAAGATCATGCGCTGGGAGAGGATGATCGCATCCTCGTAGTTGTAGCCTTCCCAGGACATGAATGCCACGAGCAGGTTCTTGCCCAGGGACAGCTCACCGGAGTCGGTGGACGGGCCGTCGGCGATGATCGACTGGAACTCCAGGCGATCGCCTTCGGACACGCGCACGCGCTGGTTGTAAGCGTTGCCCTGGTTCGAGCGAGCGAACTTCATGATCGGGTACATCGACTCGGTGCCGTCATCGTTCATGACGACGACCAGGTCAGCAGAAACCTCGGTGACCACACCTGGCTTGGAGGCAACGACGGAGTCGCCGGCGTCAACTGCCGCGAACTTCTCCATGCCGGTACCAACCAGCGGGCGCTCGGACTTCAGCAGCGGCACAGCCTGGCGCTGCATGTTGGCGCCCATCAGTGCTCGGTTGGCATCGTCGTGCTCGAGGAACGGAATCAGCGCGGTTGCTACCGAAACCATCTGGCGAGGCGAAACGTCCATGAAGGTCACTTCAGCCGCGTCGACGATAACAGGCTCGCCGCCACCGCCCTTTTCACGAACCAGAACGGTTTCTTCAACGAAGCGGCCGTTCTCGTCCAGAGGCGCGTTGGCCTGTGCGATGTAGTGCTGCAGCTCGTCGTCCGCGGTCAGGTAGTCGACCTCGTTGGAGACGACACCGTTGGACACACGACGGTATGGGGTTTCGATGAAACCGAAGGCGTTGATGCGGCCGTAGGTTGCCAACGAACCGATCAGACCAATGTTCGGGCCTTCGGGAGTTTCAATCGGGCACATACGTCCGTAGTGCGACGGGTGAACGTCTCGAACTTCCATGCCGGCGCGGTCACGGGACAGACCGCCTGGGCCCAGAGCCGACAAGCGACGCTTGTGGGTCAGGCCGGCCAGCGGGTTGTTCTGGTCCATGAACTGCGAGAGCTGCGAAGTTCCGAAGAATTCCTTGATCGCGGCAACAACCGGGCGGATGTTGATCAGGGTCTGCGGGGTGATTGCTTCGACGTCCTGGGTGGTCATGCGCTCGCGCACAACACGCTCCATGCGGGACAGGCCGGTGCGGACCTGGTTCTCGATCAATTCGCCCACGGCGCGGATGCGACGGTTGCCGAAGTGGTCGATGTCATCGATGTTCACTGGGATATCGACGATCTCGCCCTTGCGGGTGCCCTGAACGGTCTTCTCGCCGGCGTGCAGCGCAACGAGGTAGCGGATCATGGCAACGAGGTCATCAAGTGCCAGCACCGATGCGTTCTCAGCGTTAACCGGAGTCTCGACACCGAGCTTGCGGTTCAGCTTGTAACGTCCGACCTTGGCCAGATCGTAGCGCTTAGGCTCGAAGTACATGTTCTTCAACAGAGCCTGGGCAGCCTCTACCGTTGGAGGCTCGCCTGGACGCAGCTTGCGGTAGATATCCAGCAGCGCTTCGTCCTGATCCTTGATGCTGTCCTTTTCCAAGGTAGCGCGCATCGAATCGTACTGGCCGAATTCGGACAGGATCTGCTCTTCGCTCCAGCCCAGTGCCTTCAGCAGCACGGTGACCGACTGCTTGCGCTTGCGGTCCAGGCGTACGCCGATCTGGTCGCGCTTGTCGATTTCCAGCTCGAACCATGCACCACGCGATGGGATGATACGTGCCGAGTAGATCGTCTTGTCACTGGTCTTGTCCGGTGCGGACTCGAAGTATGCGCCTGGGGAGCGCACCAGCTGGGATACAACAACACGCTCGGTGCCGTTGATGATGAAGGTGCCCTTTTCGGTCATCAGCGGGAAATCGCCCATGAACACGGTCTGCTGCTTGATTTCGCCGGTTTCATTGTTCATGAATTCGGCCTTGACATACAACGGTGCCGCGTAGGTGGCGTCGCGGTCCTTGCACTCTGCGATCGAGTACTTAGGATCAGCGAACTCCGGCTCCGAGAAGCTCAAGGACATGGTGTCCTGGAAGTCCTCGATTGGGGAGATTTCCTCGAAGATTTCAGCCAGGCCAGAGGTGTTAGGCACGCTGAAGTCGCCAGCGGCTTCTGCCTTGGCCAGACGCTCTACCCAGTTCTGATTGCCGACGAGGCGGTCAAAGCTCTCGGTCTGCAATGCCAACAGGTTAGGCACTTCAAGTGGTTCGTGAATCTTTGCAAAAGAAAGTCGGCCAGCGTATGCAGCATCGCGAGCCGAACTAGCGGTTTGGTTGTTAGGGTTGCTCGAGGCGACCAAGATGGATCCTTCCAAAGACCGTCAGGTTTCCGAACGCTTACCGTGCTAAGGTACCTGCCATAGGACAGTTCCTCTTTTTGGACCGCACGAACCCACCGCTATATGAAGGCCGCGCGCGCAAACAGTAAGGCGCAAATTTCTACTCTACCGGAGTAATTTGCGGTTGTCGATACTCGGTGCACAAATCCGTGCTATAGTTTTCGCCCTTCAATTCCCAGCCAGGCACAGAGCACGGGAACTGCGAAAATCCACTGGTTTCCGCCTCCTTGCATGAGGGCTTGCGCAACTCGCATATAGCCTACTGATCCCGCGGTTTTTCGCATAAATCAGCCTCAGCGGGCACAACTTCTGGCTGTTCGCCAAAGCACTCAAGGTCTGCAAACTTGAAGCTTTATGCGTTTTGTCACATCGCTGATGCCGTCTCATCCAACGGACGTTCGGAGCCCCGCGGACAAGCTTTCACACGACAGTTGAAATTCTTCCTACGCTCCGTCAACCACTGGCACAGGTGTTCTATTCCCTGATGCCGGGATAGCGGCCTGAAGCCGGTCCCCCACCGAACATGCGCCTGGACGTCATGGAATCTTCAAGCCCATATGACTATGCTGGGGCCAACATCGACGGTCAGGAGATCCAATGAATAAGTTACAGTCAGATGAAGCATTGACCCGGGTTACCCTCGACGCCTCACGCCGCAATATCCCCATCGAGCTGGTGCCGCGCCAGAAGGTGAACTCCTTGGAGGAAGCAGCCGAAGCACTAGGCATCCAGCCAGCCCATCTGCTCAAGTCCCTGGTGATCAAGAAATCCGATGACACCTTCGTGTTCGCGCTGATTCCCGGCGGCCGCAAACTGGACTGGGCGAAGCTGCGAAGCCAACTGGGCGTGAATAAGCTTTCGCTTCCCGAAAAGGATGTCGCTTGGGATGTCACTCACTACGAAAGCGGGACGATCACTCCCTTCGGCTCGCACACCGTGCTGCCGGTGTTCATCGATGCCAGCGTCTTCGATGAGCCGGTTCCGGAGCATATCGGTCTAGGCAGCGGTGATCGGGGACATGGCTTGCTGGTTCGCCCCAACGACCTGGTTACCGGCTTTGATGCCACGATTGCTGATATTTCGGCTCCGGCATAGTTAGCGGCGGACGGCTGAACGCCTTCTTGGCTCCTTCAGCCGCGAAGGTCAGCGACTTGATGGTGGCGTTGCGCAGCGGCAATCCCAGCGGCTTCTCGACGAAGCGGGCAACAACGTAGGCCCAGCCAAGCATGACTGCGACCAATCCGAAGAGCAGCACGTACCTATTGATGGTGCCGTGCAGTTCTTCGATGATCCACCATCCCCACAGCTGGTGGAACAGGTAGAGCGGGAACGTCAGTGAACCGGCAACAGCCATCCATTTGGCTTGGATGTGCTTGAGCGGGGTGAGCGTGCAAATGGCCAACAGGGCTACACAGGCGACGGCGAGTACCTGGAAGTGCCAGGCTGGGACGTCGAGTCCGGAGAGGTAGTCAGCGTCGAAGCGCCCCTTGATTCCAGTGAAGAAGGCTGCGATTGCCGTGTCGAAGATCAGCAGCAGCCAGCGCATGAGCGTGTGGCCGCTTTGGTAGATCTGGTACAGCATCATGCCGGCGGCGAAGAGCGCGGCGTACTGTCCGGCGAACCAGTCCTGGACCTCGTCAAGCTGGGTGAAGTGCAGGTACAAGCCGATGGCGGGCCATAGCGCGCAGAGCCACATGATGTGCTTGTTCTTGATAAGTCCGATAGCCAAGAGGATAGCCAACAGAATATAGAAGCGCAGTTCCACCCAGAGCGTCCAGTAGACGCCATCAAGATCCTGGATGTTGAAGGCTGACTGCATCATGGTCAGGTTGGGCAGGATGTCGCTGGCGGTTCGTCCGTCGTTGCCTGCTGGCCAGATTTTTAGTGACAATACTGCGGCGGCGATGACCGCCACCCAGTAGGCGGGATACAGCCGCCCGACTCGTGACCCGATGAAGCCTATGACGTTCTTGCCTTGCAGGGACATCAGGATGACGAAGCCCGAGATCAGGAAGAAGAGCTGGACGCCCAGCTGTCCGTAGCGGGTGAATTCAGAGAGTACCGGCCAGAATTCCGGGGCCTTAGTCCCCCAGTGTTCGTGCCCCCAGGCCGTGTAGTGGTAGAACACCACTATCAGTGCAGCGGTGAAACGCAGTGCGTCTAGTAGACCAAGTCTCGGCGCAGGTGCGTGGGTCCGTGGAGCTAGAGAATTCGACACATAAATAGCGTATGCAATGAACTTGAATAAACGCTGTTAATAGAAACGTTATAAAACATTTCTGATGAAAGTGCCAGTTAACGGCTAAGGGGTCCACAGGCTTTCGCCTGTGGACCCCTTAGCAATAAGTTGCGAGTGACCGCGGAACTTACTTAACGGTGACGGTAGCGCCGGCAGCTTCCAGAGCTTCCTTAGCCTTCTCGGCAGCGTCCTTTGCAACACCCTCAAGCAGAGCCTTTGGAGCGCCGTCAACGAGCTCCTTAGCTTCCTTCAGGCCCAGGGAAGTGATTGCGCGAACTTCCTTGATCACTGCGATCTTCTTGTCGCCAGCCGACTCGAGGACAACGTCGAATTCGGTCTTCTCTTCTGCAGCAGCTTCGCCGCCAGCAGCAGGACCGGCAACTGCAACAGCAGCAGCGGTTACGTCGAAGGTCTCTTCGAATTCCTTAACGAACTCGGAAAGCTCGATGATGGTCATTTCCTTGAATGCGGAAAGCAGCTCTTCGTTGCTGAGCTTCGCCATGGTCGGCGTCCTTTCGGTTTTGGCCCGGGGGCCTAATGAATTTGGGATTACGTTGCGAGAGATCGCGAAAGCTTAGGCTTCTGCCGGAGCTTCCTCGGCAGCAGCGCCGCCGTTGTCCTCTTCGAGCTTTGCACGCAGTGCATCGACGACGCGAGCAGCAGCGGAGGCCGGAGCCTGCAGTACTGCAGCAACGCGAGCGAGCTGGGTTTCGCGGGATTCCAGTGCGGCCAGTGCAGCGATGCCGCTCTGGTCCAGCGCCTTGCCTTCGAACCAGCCAGTCTTGATGACCAGCTTCTCGTTGGTCTTGGCGAATTCCGTGAGGCTCTTAGCAGCAGCAACAGCGTCGCCCTTTACGAAGGCGATTGCAGTTGGGCCGGAAAGCTGCTCATCGAATGCATCGATGCCAGCGTTCTTAGCTGCGATTGCGGTCAAGGTGTTCTTTACAACTGCGTACTTGGTCTCCTGACCAAGCGAGCGGCGCAGATCCTTGAGCTGTGCAACGGTAAGCCCACGGTATTCGGTCAAGACAGCCGCGGTTGATTCGTTGAAGTCCGCAGTGATTTCTTCAATCGCTGCAGTCTTGCTCGGGGTTGCCATAACACTCCTTCCGGGGATTTGTTCGGTACCGTTTCAAAACCGGCGAGGCCATAAAAATAGCCCCGCGCAGGAGCACAGGGCAGTTCAACTCATTCAAGTTAAAGCAAATCTATGTAACCTGCGTTGGTTGTCCTTGCGGACCTTTAGGAACAGTTGGAAACCAAATGTTCAACCGACGGTCTTCGGTATTTCTAGTCTAAGCCAGATCATCTCAGCACAGCAAATCGTAGCAGCGCCCAGGGCGCATGATTCTGATCACTGGGACAAGTTTGAGGTGACGGGACTTAGTTGCCGGCGCTTGGGGAACGCGGGCAATAAGTCCCGCCGGGCCTAGAAGCTTGGGGAACTTCTAAACCTCACCGGTGCATGGCCTTGGGGGATCCATGCACAGGTGACCGAAATACTCGGCAGTCACAGCCTATCACCGGCAATTATGGTTTCCTACCCACACGCGAATTTCGCAGGAATCATTGAGCATTGCTGGTTAAAGATTGAGGGAGCATGCCGCGATGCGGCATGCTCCCTCAATGAGTCAAGCTACTAAGCTTAGGCCTCGACGCGGGTTACGTTCGGGTCAACAGGGATGCCTGGACCGAAGGTGGTTGCGAGGGTAGCCTTCGAGATGTAGCGGCCCTTCGAAGCCGAAGGCTTCAGGCGCAGTACCTCTTCGAGAGCTGCAGCGTAGTTCTCGGCCAGCTGCTTCGCATCGAACGAAACCTTGCCAATGATGAAGTGCAGGTTCGAGTGCTTGTCGACGCGGAAGTCGATCTTGCCGCCCTTGATGTCGTTAACAGCCTTGGCAACATCCATGGTCACGGTGCCGGTCTTAGGGTTTGGCATCAGGTTACGTGGACCCAGTACCTTACCCAAGCGGCCAACCTTGCCCATCAGGTCAGGGGTTGCAACTGCTGCGTCGAAGTCGGTCCAGCCGCCCTGGATCTTTTCGATCAGGTCGTCCGAGCCAACGAAGTCGGCGCCAGCTTCGCGAGCTGCTTCTGCCTTGTCACCGTTAGCGAAAACTACCACGCGGGCGGTCTTACCGGTGCCGTGTGGAAGGTTGACGGTACCGCGAACCATCTGGTCTGCCTTGCGTGGGTCAACACCCAAGCGGAAAGCAACCTCAACGGTCGAGTTGGTCTTCTCGCCTGCGGTCTCCTTAGCCAGGGCGATTGCCTCGACTGGAGTGTAGACGTTGTTGTCGGCATCGATCTTAGCCGCGGCGGCTACGTATGCTTTGCTGCGCTTTGCCATCTGCGTTATCTCCTTATGCAGTCGTGGTCATATGGACCGCGCGCGGTCCTGCCACGGGCGAATCGATCAGGTGATCGCCTCGCCTTAGATTAAATTCTGAAGTGCTATCCAACAGGTGAACAGCGGAAGGCGGAATTAGCCTTCTACGGTGACACCCATGGAGCGAGCGGTACCGGCGATGATCTTAGCTGCAGCAGCCAGATCGTTAGCGTTGAGGTCAGCCATCTTAGCGGTGGCGATTTCCTCAACCTGAGCCTGGGTCAGGTTAGCAACCTTCAGGGACTGAGGGGTGCCGGAACCCTTTGCAACGCCAGCAGCCTTCTTGATCAGCTCAGCTGCAGGAGGGGTCTTGGTGATGAAAGTGAACGAACGGTCTTCGTATACGGTGATCTCAACTGGAATCACGTTACCGCGCTGCGACTCGGTCGCTGCGTTGTAAGCCTTGCAGAATTCCATGATGTTGACGCCGTGCTGACCAAGGGCTGGACCGATTGGAGGAGCTGGGTTAGCAGCACCTGCCTGGATCTGCAGCTTGATGAGTCCGGTGACCTTTTTCTTTGGGGCCATGTCGGGTCCTTCTACTCTTGCGGTTCCCGCAGCACAGGAGCGTGGTACGGGGATCTGGCTATCGTGGCGCGACAGCCAAACGCGCCCTCAGATCGATAAGCGACCGATATGGGGCACGAAGACTTAATACTACTGGATCTTGGTGACCTGGTTGAAGTTCAGGGTCACTGGGGTTTCGCGTTCGAAGATCGAAACCAGTACGACCAGTTGAGCTGCTTCCAGCTTGATTTCCGAGATCGTGGCCGGCATGGTCTCGAATGGACCATCGTTGACGATGACCGATTCTCCAACTTCAAAGTCCACGGTGACCTCGGTAATTGGAGCACGGCCTGGCTTCGATGCCGATGGCTGCTCTACTGGGTCAACGACGGTGTGCTCCAGCATGGAGAACACTTCATCAAGGTTCAGCGGGTTTGGATCGTGGGCGTTTCCAACGAATCCGGTGACGCCTGGAGTGTGTCGAACAACACCCCACGAAGCGTCGGTGAGCTCCATGCGAACCAGTACGTAGCCTGGGATGCGCACGCGGCGGACGATCTTGCGCTGGGTGTTCTTGACCTCAACGACTTCTTCCATCGGCACCTGGATGTCGTAGATGAACTCTTCCATATCCTGGGTCTGGATACGGGTTTCGAGGTTCACCTTTACGCGGTTCTCGTAGCCGGCGTAGGTGTGGATCACGAACCAGTCACCTGGAAGGCGGCGCAGCTTCGAGCGGAATTCTTCCTTGAGGCGAGCTACCTTGTCTTCGCCAGCTTCCTCGACTTCGGTTTCTTCAACCTCGGCGTCGGCGTCGGCTTCAGCAACCTGAGCGTCTTCAGCATCTGCGGCTGGGGCTTCGGTCGAGTCGATATCAACCTCAGCGGCTGCATCTACCTGATCGCTGTCGGCTTCAACGAACTCGTTTTCGACCTCGTCATTAATCTGCGGTTCGAGTTCCTTGTCGGACACTGCAGCTCCTGCTTTCTTTGACTGAATGACACTGAAATTGCCTCGGGGTGATTATACCTCCGAGGCAACTAAACTTACTGTTCTACCTGTTTGGTGAACAGGAGGATCGAACCCTGCCCGAAGACGAAGTCCAGGGCCGTCACGATCAGCATCACCACGACGACGAAACCGACAACCACCAAGAAGTAATTGAGCAGTTCGCTGCGGGTCGGGGTGACTACCTTCTTAAGTTCCGCGATTACCTGACGGAAAAACAGCATGATTTGGGCAAAAAAGCCCTTCTTCTGCTTACCCTTACCAGAGTCAAGAGCAGATTCGGTCACGTTCTTCCTCGTTTCAATTTTTTTGGCCAGTTGAAACAATCACGGTGCGTCGTAGCCTGACCGACCACAACACACCGTGACGTGAGATAATTCGCTGAGCGATAAATCGCTACTGCGCAGGGCAGACAGGACTCGAACCTGCAACCTGCGGTTTTGGAGACCGCTGCGCTACCAATTGCGCCACTACCCTTCGGAGCTTTTCTCAGCTCCCACCTAGAACATCTTAGCGGATGAAAGCTCTTGGCTTCTTCCGTGTCGATGTCTCGGCAACGAGAAATAACTTTACGCAACGAAATCGCAATTGTCGAACTGACAACCCAAGGTGTGGCGCAGAACGCATGGATCCGCCAACGTCTAGCAGCGAAGATGTCATTTTCGCTCATGGTCGATTGTTCTGGAGAACGGGGAACTAAACTGGAACCAACAGCTGTCCCCATAGACTTCAGGACGAATTCTCACATGTCTCGAATTTCTCGCCGCATCGGCGCAATCTCCGAATCCGCGACCCTCGCAGTCGACGCCAAGGCCAAGGCTCTGAAAGCCGCTGGGCGCCCAGTCATCGGGTTCGGTGCCGGTGAGCCTGACTTCCCAACGCCTGACTACATCGTCGAAGCCGCGCTGAAAGCCGCAGTCGACCCGAAGAACCACCGCTACTCCCCTGCCGCCGGCCTTCCAGAGCTGCGTGAAGCCATTGCCGCAAAGACCCTGCGCGATTCCGGCTACGAGATCTCCGCATCCCAGGTCCTGGTGACCAACGGCGGCAAGCAGGCCGTGTACAACACCTTCGCCACCCTGCTGGATCCAGGAGACGAAGTCATCGTCCCGGCGCCGTACTGGACCACCTACCCTGAAGCCATCCAGCTCGCCGGCGGCAAGCCGGTTTCGATCTTCGCCGGCCCGGAACAGGGCTACAAGGTCACCGTGGAGCAGCTCGAATCCGTGCTGACCGAACGCACCAAGGTACTGCTGTTCGTTTCGCCATCGAATCCTACCGGCGCTGTCTACTCGCCAGAGCAGGTCCGAGAAATCGGCCAGTGGGCTGCCTCCAAGGGCCTGTGGGTTGTCACCGACGAAATCTACGAGCACCTGACCTACGGTGATGCCAGCTTCAGCTCCATCGCCACCCTCGCGCCAGAACTCGAAGACCGCGTGGTTGTGCTCAACGGCGTCGCCAAGACCTACGCCATGACCGGTTGGCGCGTGGGATGGATGGCCGGTCCAGCCGATGTCATCAAGGCCGCCACCAACCTGCAGTCGCACGCAACCTCGAACGTTGCCAACGTTTCGCAGCGTGCTGCCCTGGCCGCCGTCGCCGGCCCGCTGGATGCTGTCAACGAAATGAAGACCGCATTCAACCGCCGCCGCCTGGCAATCGTCGAGGGCCTGAACGCCATTGACGGCCTGCACTGTCCTACCCCCGAAGGCGCGTTCTACGCCTACTCGGATGTCCGTGGCCTGCTCGGCCGCGAAATCCGCGGCGTAGTGAACAACACCAGCGCCGAACTGGCAGCCTTCATCCTCGAGCAGGCTGAGGTCGCCGTGGTCCCAGGTGAGGCCTTCGGACCTTCGGGCTACATCCGCATGTCCTACGCATTGGGCGACGCAGACCTCGCCGAAGGTGTGGAGCGCATTCAGAAGCTGCTCGGCGAAGCCAAGTAAGCGCCAATCCAACGCACCAACGGCGTCCCAAGAAATTTCTTGGGACGCCGTTGGTGCTTTAACGCTCGGATTTATCTAGAGGATCTTGCGGTCAACAGCCCACCGGGTGAGCTCATGGCGGTTCGAGAGCTGCAACTTGCGCAAGACATTAGATACGTGGGACTCCACGGTTTTCACCGAGATGAACAATTCCGTGGCCACTTCCTTATAGCTGTAGCCTCGGGCGATCAGGCGCATCACCTGCAGCTCGCGGTCCGATAGCAGATCCAGCTCTTCATCGATGTCTGAAACCGCGGTGCTGCTGCCAAAAGCGTCCAGCACGAATCCGGCCAGGCGCGGCGAAAAGACCGCGTCGCCGGCAGCCACGCGACGCACGGCATCGGAGATTTCCTCGCCGGAAATGCTCTTGGTGACGTACCCGCGGGCTCCGGCGCGAATCACTGTGACCACGTCTTGAGCCGCATCGGAAACGCTGAGCGCCAGGAACTTGGTTGATCCCAGAAGCTGCGCGCAGTTCTTCAGCACTTCAGCGCCTCCCCCTGCACGGCCGCCGGGCAGGTGAACGTCCAGCAGCACCACGTCGGGTTTCGTTTCGGTGATCACGGCGATGGCTTCTTCCACGTTTCCGGCTTCGCCCACGATGTGCATGTCGCTCGCCAGGTCAGCCTTGAGGCCAGAACGAAAGATCGCGTGATCGTCAACGAGGACTACACGATAGCTTTGGGCGGTATTTTCGGTACTCATGATTGCGGTTCTTCCTGCGTAGTATTTCGAGGCATGCTCAGTTGAATCTCGGTGCCAGTCTCGCTGCTGCGGATCTCGGCCGAACCGCCAGCACGCTGCATGCGTCCGATGATCGACTCGCGCACGCCGTGCCGGTCTTCGGGGATGGCGTCAAGCTCGAAGCCCTCGCCGCGGTCGCGGACAAAAACCTCCACCGCGTGCTCGGTGCATTCGATATATACGGAAATCTTGCCCGGCGCGTGTTTGGCCGCATTCATCATCGCTTCCCTGGAGGCCGCCACCAGGGCCTGTTGCCCTTCAAAGCCCTGCGCGTTGCCGACAGCGATGACCTCGACATCGCGCAGCAGCAACTGCTCGATGTCGTTGGCTTCGTGCTGCACTTCCACCACGACGTCCTCGTCGTCAAGATCCTGATTGCCATAGAGCCACTGGCGCAGTTCGCGTTCCTGGATTCTGGCCAGGGTGCGCACCGCAGCCGGGTCATCGCTTCGCTTCTGGATCACGGCCAAGGTCTGCAGCACCGAGTCGTGCAGGTGCGCGGCGAACTCCGCGCGTTGCGCCGCGGCCTGCCGGGAGCTTCGTTCGGCGAGGAAGTCCCGCCACAGCCTGGTCCCCCACGGCAAGAGGACCACTACGGCGCCAACCAGTATGGCCAGGGCCGCCCACATGCCGCCGAGCAGGTCGGCCACGCCAACAGATCCGCTCAGGATGGTCAACAGGCCGCCGATGACGAGCAGCAGGCCCAGGCCCAGGCGGATCAGCAGTGGAGCAGATTTTTTCCGGCCCGCTCCGGTGACCTGTTCATCCAGCTGCAGCCAGGCCAGGAGGATACCGGCGATGATTCCCAGGGATGGCCAGATCAGATCCCAGCGGATATTCCATCCCGCCCATTGGCCTAACGCCAGGACTGCCAGCACCAGAAGCCCGGCGCCAATGAGCAATTCGCGCCAGGATGAGTTCTTTTCCCATCCTTCCCTGGTGCGCATGAATCCTTGCTGGACCCGGTTCATCTCTTCGGCCAGGCTGCGGGTTCTGGTCCCCCAGGACCTGGCCTCATCGGCTTGGGCTTCCTCCGCGCTTGGCACGAACACCCATAGCCAGGCGTAGAGCAGGATGCCAACCCCGCCCAGGGCAGTGAGGGCGATGAATCCCAGGCGCACGTAGTTCTGCGGAATTCCCAGATGCGCTGCCAGTCCCCCGCTGACGCCAGCGATCATGCGCTGCTCGCTGCGCACCAAGAGGCTTCGTTCCGGACTTTCCATAGTTCTAAGTCAAGCACGTTATGCCCGTTTTTTGGTGGTTGATCACCACATCTAGGGGCACCCCTAGGGGAAGTTCAGGGTATCCCCTCATAGCGGTGATCCAGTGGATCACGAGAACATGGAGCTATGAACAATTCAGGGTCCGAGCGTCGAGGCTTTTTCAGCCAGCTGAGCAAATCGCCATTCATCCGCCAGGAGTCGCGGTGGCTGGGTGGTGTTGCGGCCGGAGTCGCCGATTACTTCAAGATCGATGTGATTCTGGCGCGCGGCATTATCGTCGTGCTCAGCTTCCTCGGCGGCCTGGGGCTCATCCTCTACGGACTGGCCTGGGCGCTGCTGCCCGACCAGCAGGGCCGCATCCACCTGGAACGAGCGATCAATAAGGAGTGGACCAGCGGCATGACCGGTTCGGTGGTGCTCGTGGTTCTGGGAATCTTCCCGGCGCAATGGATCCTCGATTCAGTCGCACCGGTGTTGTGGCCAATAGCCATTGTCGCCGCGGTGCTGTTCATCATCTTCAGCCGGAAGAATACGAAATTCGACAGGCCCCGTCCTGCAAAGCCAGCGAAGACACAATCCCAGCCGTCTTCCACGGCCCACACCACGGCCATGGAAAAGCCTTGGCGCAAGGATGGGTTCACCTTTAGCAGCAGCGCAACATCGGGTGCCGAACCCGCCACAAAAAGCATGAAAGATCAGGAGGACACCATGGCTTCGGATATCCCGGATCCAAAACCACACTCCGGTGGTTACGAGTATGCGTATTCGCCTGATCCCAAGTACACCCGCTCCTACTCCCAGGAATATTTCCACACGAAGGCTGCCCGCAAAGCGCAGGCAGCGCCTCCAATCCCGTCCTGGGTTGCCACAACCGTGGTCGGGTTGAGCATCCTGGTGATCGCCGCGGTGCTTTGCGCCGATTACCTGCACATTGTCGATTTGCCGGGTTCGGGCTGGGGCATCGCCCTGGCGGCAGGCCTGCTGGTCACCGGCCTCGCCATTGTGCTGGCTTCCTTGGTGCGGCGCACCAGCGGCGGGCTCTTGGGCCTGGGCATTCCCCTGTTGGTCATGACCTTGGTCTTCTCGGGCTCTTCCTTTGGCACCGAGGACCGCCAGGCGGTTCGTTCCGAGCCCGGCGGCAACGAGTACAGTGCTGTGTTCAGCCGCTCCACGATTGACCTGACCTACCTGGATTCCATCACCACACCGACTACGGTGGAAGTTGATTCCTTGTTCTCCCGGCTGGACTTGAAGCTCCCGGCCAACGTCCCGGTGAAGGTGACCTCGGACGGAGTCTTCAACTCGCAGATGGATCTTGAACTTCCGCAGGATCAACGCCAGCTGCCTGATGACGCACCGTTGCTGACGGTTGAAGTCGACGGATTGTTCTCCTCCTTCGGCACCGAAGTTGCCACCCCCGCCACGCCCACCGTCGTCACCCCGGAATTCTAAGGACTGAGCAACATGAACAATGATTCTGCGCGAACCACAAAGTTCCCTACCGGGACCTTGGTCTTCGGCCTGATCCTGATTGTGGTGTCGTTAGCGACCCTGAGCCGCACGTTCTTCCACTGGAGCTTTGACATGCCGCTGCTCTTGATCATCGTGGTCGCCTTTGCCGGCGTCGCCATGATCATCTCGGGACTCTCGGCAGCTGGCAAGCGCCGCCAGCGCGAGTCGGAGATTCCAGCACCCACCGACCCCAACCTCTAGCTTTTCGAACCCAACTGCTTCAAGGAGATCCACCATGGACAAGTTCTTCAATTCCCTTCGTTCGATGCCACTTCGCCGCGGCCCTTCCCGCATGGCTGGCGGTGTCGCCGGCGGCATCGCTGACAAGTTCGGCTGGGACGTCTCCATCGTGCGAATCGCGCTGCTATTGTCCTTCCTCCTGCCGGTCTTCGGCATCGGCGCCTACATTGTTGCGTGGCTGCTGATCCCGGCCCAGGACAACAGCATCATTTTGCAGAACTGGCTGCGAAAGTTCTAGACCCCAAGATTTCCGCAATGTTTCGCGGAATTCACGACAATAGCTCACGACAAAGGGCGAGATGCGGTCACTTCGGTGACGTGCAACTCGCCCTTGTGGCTTTAAGCACGTAGACTGTCATGCAGAATTGATGCTCAATGGCGCGCGGAAATTAATTGACATCCGAATGGAAGACTTTGTTGCCCTAGTCCCGTTGCCATGTGACGACGCCGACCTGCAGCACGAAGCTTTCCAAGTTTACGAAGCGAGGCCCAATGCGCGTTGGAATCATGACCTCGGGCGGAGACTGCCCAGGCCTGAATGCCGTCATCCGAGGAGCCGTTCTGAACGGCATCAAGAGCTACGACTATGAGTTCGTTGGCTTCCGCGATGGCTGGCGCGGCGTCAAGGAGGGCGACTTCTTCGACCTGCCGCGTACCGCGGTCCGAGGCATTGCCAAGCAGGGTGGAACCATCCTGGGCACCTCGCGCACCAACGCTTTCGAAGGCGAGTTGGGCGGCGCGAAAAACATCTCCCGCGTGCTCAAGGACAACAACATCGATGCCCTGATCGCCATCGGCGGCGAAGGCACCCTGGCCGGTGCCCAGCGCTTGTGCGCCGAGGGCCTGCCGATCGTCGGCGTTCCCAAGACCATCGACAACGACTTGGATGCCACCGACTACACCTTCGGTTTTGATACCGCCAACCAGATCGCTGTCGAGGCCATCGACCGCCTGCGCACCACCGGCGACTCGCACCACCGCTGCATGGTCGCTGAAGTCATGGGCCGCCACGTTGGCTGGATCGCCATGCACGCCGGTATGGCCTCAGGCGCCCACGCCATTTTGATTCCAGAGGTCTCGACCCCAATGGAACAGATCTGCGAGTGGGTGTCCGAAGCCCATGAACGCGGCCGCGCTCCGTTGGTGGTTGTCGCTGAGGGCTTTGTTCCCGAAGGCATGGAAGAAGCGTTCTCGGTACGCGGCGTGGATACCTTTGGCCGCGCGCGTCTGGGTGGCATTGGCGAAATGCTGGCCCCGGTCATTGAAGAGCGCACCGGCATCGAGACCCGCGCTACGGTGCTTGGACACATCCAGCGCGGTGGCGTTCCTACCGCGTTCGACCGCGTGCTGGCCACCCGTCTGGGCATGGCGGCTACCAATTCGGTGAACGAAAATGCGTGGGGCACCATGGTCGCACTGCACGGAACCAAGGTTCTGCGTGTGCCGTTGCGAGCCGCATTGAACAACCTCAAGCGCGTGCCAATGGACCGCTACGAGGAAGCTGCGATCCTCTTCGGATAATTCCGGACGCTTAAACGGATGGCACGAGAATGTTGATCATTCTCGTGCCATCCGTTTATTCAGTTAAAGCAGCTTGGAAAGCCTAGTTGTTCCTAGCCCTGCGGCGGGGTGCGCAAGAAGCCGGTGAAGCGTCCTGCCACCTGGCCGGCGTCAGGAGCCACAATGACATCCTGGGACGCCGGGTAGCTGGTTTCGCCATCAACAACGCTCAGCACGGATTCTGGATCCACGTTGCGCTTGATCACGGCCAAGGCAATCGGCCCTGCCTCATAGTGCAAGGTTGCCGAGGTAACTCGCCCTACGGTCCGCTCGCCCAGCTTGACCTCGGCGCCGGTGGACGGGAGGGTGTGCATCGAACCGTCGAGGTCCAGGAATACGACGCGGCGCGGAGGGTGCCCGATGTTGTGCACCCGGGCAACCGTTTCCTGTCCCTTGTAGCAGCCCTTTTCCAGATGCACTGCGGTGCGCAGCCAGTCCAGTTCATGCGGAATGGTCTTCTCATCGATCTCGGCACCGAAGCGCGGCTCCCAAGCGGCGATGCGCAAGGCCTCGACCGCCATCATGCCAGCCAATTCCTCATTGGCCACGGCTGCTTCCAGCTCGTCGATGGCCACCACATGCAAAAGCCACGGACGGTCCTTGCCTGGGTGGTCTTCTCGGGAATAGGCCCATCCGCCCGGAGCAACACCTGGCCATGGATCAATCCACGTCAGCGCTCCGGCGTTTGGAATGGGGCGGGTTGCTGCGAGCACGCCATGGGTCTGCGAGAGGTTGTTGACCTCAACGCGAAGCATGAAACGCATCGAGTTCAGGAACTGCTCCAGGGCTTCGCCTGCGCCAGGCTCGACAATGAGAACCAGGCGGTCCTGGTCAACCAGAACCTTCATCTCGTGCTCAACGCGGCCCTGCACCGAGAGCAGCAGCGTCTGCGTGCTCTGGCCGGGCTGCAGGGTATTAATGCGCTGGGTGCTCAGGGTGTCGAGCCAGCTTTGGCGATCCTCGCCGCGGATCTCCAGCACATCAAAGTGGCTCAGGTCAGAAATGGCCTGGCCTTCTGCCAGCTTGCGTGCTTCACGGGTGGGGGCACCGTAGTGCGCAGCTACGCCGGCATCTACGCCGCCCGCTTCCACTGCGCCTTCGCGTTGCAGAAGCACCGACTGGTATCCAGTGCTCATGATCAGTTCACCGAGTCTTCTGCGGCAACGCGCTTGAGCGCAGCCGAGGCGTGGGCCTTCAGGTCCAGGTTTCCTTCGGAGACATCCCAACGCCAGAACAGCTCGCCGTTGACCAATCCGTAGATGCGGGTGGAGGAAGCGTAGGCCTTGGCATTCTTGCTGCGCAGCAGGCCTTCGGTGGCCAACTGGATGCGTGGTCCATCGATCAAGCCGTAGTACAGCTCGGAGATGCCACCTGGCTGCACGATGTGGGCCTGGATCTTGAAGCCTTCATTTGTATGAAGCTTCTGCACGTCATCAGCTGAACGCAAGACCGGGAAAATGTCGCCGGGGGTCATGCCTGGGCCGGCGTCAGCGTCCTGTTGTTGGCGGTCAAGGGACCAGAAGCCGTTTTCAACGGCAAGAATCCGCAGCTTGGTTCCGTCGGCTTCAGTGAGCCACGCTTCGCTGCGGTATTCGAGATATGGGCCGCCAACGTCACGGAAGGTGACTTGCTGCCAAAAGTACTCGTCCTCGGCTTCGCCTTCGCCAAGCCGGCCAGCACCTTCCCAAGTGCCGATGAGCCATGCGAAAGGTACTAGTTCCGGGGTGAGGTCCGTAGGGAGATCAAATGCCATGGACTACTCGCTCCTAATTCGTCAGTGGTGAAATGAAAAACAGCGCACACGTTATTGTGTGCGCTGCTTTTACTTCTGACCCTGGAAGAGGCGCTTTACTACCAAGCCTGCGAAACCCGCCATGCCTAGACCGGCGATCACGACAAGTGCCTGGAAGAAAATTTCAAGTGCAAGATAATTTTCATTCATGGCTTCATCTTAGCGCGATCAGAAGCATAACTTCGACACGCGTGACGTAGCCCGCACCATATTGCGTTAAATGAACGCGAGAACTTCCATGGCATACCAGCTGGCGGCACCGCTGAGCAGGATGATTCCGCAGGATAGGCCGAGGATGCCACTGAGATTGCGTACGCTGCGGCTGGCCAAGGCCAGTGCGCGCAATGAACCTACCAGCAGGCCCGCGAGCAGGCCCATGACTGCGCCTTGGAACCAGAGGATGTCAACCGGCAAGGCGCTGGCGGCAGCACCCAGGGCGGCGGCAACCAGCGGAGCAAGGATCATGGTGATCCGATTCGGCAGCCTGTTGACCACGACCGCGCCGGCACCAAGCAGCGAAATGACCGTGACAACCGTCAGTCCATAGCCGTAGCCCACTTGGGCGCTAGCGGCCCAGGCAGAGCCCAGGACGGCCAGCACCATGCCGGTCACGCCAGACACGACGCCGGCCAGGCGGCCTTCGGCTTCAGCGCCTCGCAGCACCTGGCTGATGAACACCAGCAGCACGCCGACGGCGATGGCCTCGACGCTATGTGACATCACCGAGGCACCGGGCATGAAAATTGTTGCAGCGGTGGCGGCCAGCGAGCACAAGGCCAGAATAATGGTGATAGGCCATGGCGCATCTGAGCGGACCATCCGTGGCCAGGCGTAGGCAAAAACCAGCTGTAATATTGCGGTGACCACGCCCACGGGCCATGTCAGTGACGACAGGCTGGCAGCCCCGGTCAATAGGCCGACTGCGACGAGTCCGCACAATAGGACTTTGATTCTCAATCTATGCTTCCTGACGGTAATGTGTCTGCATCTGCGTGTTCACATGCATGATTCGAAGGATTCATTCCTTATACTGTGACACGTAAAGATGATTTATTCGCAACCAATTGGCAGGAGGACGAGCTATTGGCCCACCTACTGCTACTTAGCAATCATGCCGAAAATGCGGCCGAAGTTCTTCCGGCACTCGAATTACTACTGCATGAAATTTCTTTCCTCCCGGCTAGCACCGAATCGCTGAGCCAAGTTCCAGAATGTGACGCCGTCATCCTCGATGCGCGCACCGATCTGATTCCAGCCCGTTCGCTGGCACAGATCCTTCACGCGAATCTGAACTTGCCGCTTCTGCTGGTCGTCAGCGAGGGCGCTTTGGGAATCTTGAATTCCGAATGGCATGCAGCCGACTTCTTGTTGCCCTCGGCAATTCCGGCAGAACTCGATGCACGAATCCGCCTGATGCTAGCAAGCATCCCGGATGCCGCACCGGCTCCGGAACCAGCTGAAAACACTTCAGGACTGCGCATCGATGAGCTGAGCTACACCGCTCGCATTGATAACCGCATGCTGGATCTTACGTACAAGGAATTCGAGCTGCTGAAGTACCTGGCCCAGTTCCCTGGCCGGGTCTTCACTCGTGAGCAGCTTCTGCACGAGGTCTGGGGCTACGACTACTACGGTGGCACCCGGACCGTCGACGTTCACGTCCGTCGCCTGCGCGCCAAACTGGGCACTGATCACGAACAACTCATTGGAACAGTGCGTAACGTAGGTTATCGCTTCCACACCGAAGCATAACTTTCAGCTATTTTGTGGCGAGTTCATTCATTCACCCACTATCGTGAGAGACATGAGTGAACTGCCACAGACCACAGTATCCATTCAACACGTGCCATCCGAGCTGGATGAACGCACCCTGAGCGATGTCCGCCATCTGGCTACAGATGCTCAGAACGTCGACGGCAATCCCCCGCTGAGCGACCAGACACTGGTTGCCCTGGCCGCTGACGATGCCGGCGAAAATATCATGACCCTGCTCGCTGAAGTCGGGGAAGGCGCCGAAGCCGTTCTGGCCGGTATCGCCGTGCTCGTGCGTGAAGCGCAGGATCAGCCATGGGTGCTGGAACTTGTGGTTCACCCGCAGCACCGCCAAGCTGGCATCGGCCGCGCCCTGCTGACCAAGCTCAACGAGCTGGTGGACCTGACCAAGGTTCAGGCTTGGGCTCATGGCGATCACGAGGCAGCCAAGAAGCTCGCCGCGAAAACCGGGCTGAGCCGCGTGCGCGAGCTGTACCGGATGCGCCGCGAAGGCACCGATTTCATCGAAGAGCCACCAGCTGACCGCCGCTTCACGGTTCGCAGCTTCCGAGTCGGCGAAGATGAGCCTGCCTGGCTTGAAGCAAATTCCAAGGCATTTGAGCATCACCCGGAGCAGGGGTCGCTGAGCCTTTCGGATCTGGATGCCCGCATGGCCGAGGACTGGTTCGATCCTTCTGGCTTCTTCCTTGCTTTTGATTCCGAGCAGAATCTCTTGGCTTACCACTGGACCAAGATCCACCCCGCCTCCGGCGATGCCTTCCGCCCTACTGGCGAAGTCTATGTAGTGGGCGTGGTTCCTGAGGCGCAGGGCATGGGCTTGGGACGTTCCTTGACTATCGCCGGCATCAACTACCTTCTGGAGCTCGGTGTCGACGCGGTGATCCTCTATGTGGATGCAGATAATGAGCCTGCCGTGAAGCTCTACCGTTCATTGGGCTTCACACTTTGGGACGCTGACATTATGTACGGTCCGAAACCGATAGACTAGTAGTAACAGCGGTTTCGTGTACTAATAGGACCGCTCTCACGAGGTGTTTTGACATCTACTCGCAGGAAGAAATGAGTTCAGCAGATGACTAGCTCCCCCCAGGAAACTACTTCTCAATTACGCGATGTTCCCTCTTCAAAAGTTAATGAGGACAGAATAGAGCCTGCTGATTCACTTCCGGACCTGCACCCCGACGGCGAATTCAATAACGAGCGTTTCCTCGATCGAGAACTGAGCTGGTTGCACTTCAACGCCCGCGTGCTTGAGCTGGCCGAGGATACGACGCTCCCGTTGCTGGAGCGCGTGAACTTCCTGTCGATCTTCGCCTCGAACCTCGACGAATTCTTCATGGTTCGCGTGGCAGGTCTCAAGCGCCGCATCGCCGCAGGCCTGGCAGTGCCAGCAGCCAACGGCATGAACCCGGTGGATCAGCTGGAGCTGCTCTTGTCCTCCGCCCACGCCTTGCAGACCCGCCACGCGAAGGTCTTCTCAGAGTCGGTCTCCCCTGATCTGGCCGAGCAGGGAATCCGGATCACAACCTGGGATGACCTTTCCGCCGGTGAACGCGATGTGCTCTCCAAATGGTTCGTTTCCCAGGTCTTCCCGGTACTCACCCCGCTGGCCGTGGATCCTGCCCACCCATTCCCTTATATCTCCGGCTTGTCGCTGAACCTCGCTGTGGTGGTTCGCAACCCATTGACCGGCAAGCAGCTCTTTGCCCGCCTCAAGGTCCCGGATACCATCGCCCGGCTGATCAGCATTGATGGAACCCGCGCGGCGCATTCTTCGCATCGCAGCGCACGCTTCATCCCGCTGGAGGCACTGATTGCAGTGCATCTTGAACTGCTCTTCCCAGGCATGGAAATCGTTGAGCACCACTTCTTCCGCGTCACTCGCAACGAGGACCTGGAAGTCGAAGAAGATGATGCAGAGAACCTGCTCCAGGCCTTGGAGAAGGAACTGCTGCGCCGTCGTTTCGGTCCTCCGGTACGCCTTGAAGTCGCTGATGACATCAACCCTGAAATCATGGAGCTGCTGACCCGCGAACTGGCCGTTGAGGAAGATGAAGTCTTCAAGCTGCCCGCGCCGTTGGATCTGCGTGGACTGGGCGTCATTGCTTCATTGGACCGTGCCGAGCTGCACTACCCGAAGCACGTCGGGCACACCTCCCGCTACCTGAACGAGTCGGAAACCGCCAAGGCCGCCAACGTCTTCGCCGCTGTCCGCCGCCGCGACATCCTGCTGCACCACCCGTACGATTCGTTCTCCACCAGCGTTCAGGCGTTCTTGGAGCAGGCTGCCGCTGACCCGAAGGTCATGGCGATCAAGCAGACCCTCTACCGCACCAGTGGCGATTCGCCGATTGTCGATGCCCTGATCGATGCCGCCGAAGCCGGCAAGCAGGTCCTGGCGCTGGTGGAGATCAAGGCCCGCTTTGACGAGCAGGCCAACATCTCCTGGGCCAGGAAGCTGGAACAGGCCGGCGTGCACGTGGTGTACGGCATCGTGGGCCTGAAGACCCACTCCAAGCTGTCATTGGTGGTCCGCCGCGAAGGCGACAAGCTGCGCCGCTACTGCCACATCGGCACCGGCAACTACCACCCGCGCACCGCTCGCTACTACGAAGACTTCGGTTTGCTTACCTGCGATGACGCTGTCGGCGAAGATGTTTCCAAGCTCTTCAACCAGCTCTCGGGTTATGCTCCTAGATCGACCTACAGTCGCTTGCTGGTTGCCCCTCGTTCGGTGCGTACCGGCTTGCTGGCTCATATCGAGAAGGAAATCGCCAGCGCCAAGGCCGGTGTCGACGCCAAGGTGGTCATCAAGGTCAACTCCATCGTTGACGAAGCGATTATCGATGCGCTGTACCGGGCCAGCCAGGCTGGCGTGAAGGTCGAAGTCATCGTTCGCGGCATCTGTGCCTTGCGCCCGGGCGTTCCCGGATTGAGCGAAAACATCGAAGTGCGTTCCATCCTGGGCCGCTTCCTCGAGCACAGCCGTGTCTTCATGTTCGCCAACGCCGGGGACCCGCTGGTCTACATCGGCTCCGCAGACATGATGCACCGCAACCTGGACCGGCGAGTTGAAGCACTGGTCTCGGTGCGTAATCCGGAAGATGTCGAGGACCTGCTCAAGCAGCTCGACCTCTACATGGCCGATACCACTGCCTCGTGGCACCTGAACTCCGATGGCGAATGGACCCGCCATTCGCAGGACGAGGAAGGCAAGCCTCTGACCGACATCCAGTTCTGGCTCATCGAAGACCATGCCCGCCGACGCAACAGTGGACGTAACAGCTAGTGACCGAGCCTCAACTGCACGAAGCCACCCAGCGGGTTCGTGAGATCATCCGTTCGGTGGATGCCGAGGAAATCACCCTCGGCGACTTCGACATCATCGCAGCCGGTGCCATCCCCTGGCGGATACTCGACAACAAATTGCAAGTGCTGCTGATCCACCGTCCAAAGTATGACGACTGGTCCTGGCCCAAGGGCAAACTGGATCCAGGCGAGTCGATCGCAGAATGCGCGATTCGTGAAGTGCGTGAAGAAATCGGGCTGCGCATCACTCTGGGCATCCCGCTGTCGGCTACCGCGTACTCGGTGAAGCAGAAGTCCAAGGTGGTCTATTACTGGGCGGCCAAGACCGATGCGCAAACGGTGGTTGATCCAGACGGCGCTGAATGCGATGACACCCAATGGGTCAGCGCCAAGAAAGCCGCCCAGCTGTTGACCAACCCCACCGATGTGCAGCCGCTGCTGGATCTGGTCAAGGCGCACAAGAACGGAACGCTGAATACCCAACCGGTGCTGATCGTCCGCCATGCCAAGGCCAAGCCGCGGGGCAACTGGACGCGCGCTGAGGGCGAGCGCCCATTGGCCGCTACCGGCCGTCGCCAGGCCCAGGCAGTCTCGCGCATGCTCGAAGCGTGGCAGCCGGCTTTCATCGCTTCATCGCCGTGGCTTCGTTGCGTACAGACCATCTCGCCGTATGCCTCCTTGCATGCCATGAAGATGAAGAACCTGAGGGCTCTGACCGAACACGCGGCCACCCGGCATCCTGAGCGCGCCCGCCGCGCCGTGCAGAAGCTCTTCGACAAGTACCGTTCACAGGTGATCTGCACGCACCGCCCGGTGCTGCCTTTTGTCCTGGAGGTCCTAGCCAAGAACTCCTCGCCCAAGCTGGCGAAGTCTTTGCCGAAGGATGACCCTTATCTGGAACCTGGATCGCTGATTGTCGCCCAGCAGGTCCAAGGCGCAAAACCGCGGATCGTCTCCTTCGAAATGCATACTCCATTCCACGATTAAACTCCGAGCTCGGCCCCGCTTCTTGGCGGGGCCTTGCTATATCCTGCGCAACTGCTCAAATCCGTTGCATTCGGCTCCGATTAGGGATAATACTGTTACCAGCAGATGTATCCGACCCGAAATCGAGGAAATGCCATGACTGCACAGCAGCCGCAGCAACCAGTTGAAAAAGTTGTTCACCATGGCCTGCGCCTTGACCATGACGAAAGCCGCGGGCGCTTCTCGCTCTGGCACGGTTCCACCTTTGTCGGCTTCCTGGGCTACTACCGCGAGGGCGACGTAGTGACCATCCAGCACACCATCGTCAACGAGGAATTCGGGCGCCGCGGATATGCCCGCGCGCTGGTGACGCTGGTGCTTGACCGGTTCAAGAATGAAGGCCTGAAGATCATTCCGGAGTGCAGCTATGTCCAGGACTATCTGCGCCGCTACCCTGAGTACAAAACCATGGTCGTGAATCCCAGCTAGTTCAGCCACTGCGAGAAGAGTCATCTTGCTGGGATGTTCACCCGATGGACAGGGTGAACTAAACTGGGGTGCGTGAACATTGCGACGCCTTATGAAGACCTGCTCAAGGACGTGCTGGAAAACGGCACCGCCAAAGAAGACCGCACCGGTACCGGAACCACCTCGGTTTTCGGGCGCCAGATCCGCTTTGATCTTCAAGACTCGTTCCCGCTGATCACCACCAAGCGAGTGCACTTCAAGTCGGTCGCGGCCGAGCTGTTGTGGTTCCTGCGCGGCGAATCCAACGTGAAGTGGCTGCAGGATCAAGGCGTGCGCATCTGGAACGAATGGGCCGACGATGAGGGCGAGCTTGGCCCGGTCTACGGCGTCCAGTGGCGCAGCTGGCCCACCCCTGATGGTGGCCACATCGACCAGATTTCCCAGCTGGTCGACTCATTGCGCAACAATCCGGACTCGCGTCGCCATATCGTCTCGGCATGGAATGTCTCTGAGATCCAGAACATGGCGTTGCCTCCATGCCATGTCTTCTTCCAGTTCTACGTGGCCGACGGCAAGCTCTCCTGCCAGCTCTACCAGCGCAGTGCCGACATGTTCCTCGGCGTGCCATTCAACATCGCCTCCTACGCACTGCTGACCATGATGCTGGCCCAGCAATTGAATCTTGAGCCAGGCGAATTCATCTGGACCGGCGGCGACGTGCACATCTACACCAACCACTTGGAACAGGTTAAGGAACAGCTCGGCCGCGATCCTTACCCGTATCCAACGCTGAGCTTCAATTCCAAGCCTGCGTCGATCTTCGACTACACGCTGGAAGACTTCAGCATCAGCAATTACCAGCACCACCCAACGATCAAGGGAACCGTCGCCGTATGACCGAAGCAGCGCGCCATGCCGAACAGCTAGAACCGCTGGTCGGTGCCATTTGGGCCCAGGCCAACAACGGGATCATCGGTGCCCAGGGCACCATGCCATGGCATGTCCCCGAGGACATGGCCCACTTCAAGCGCATTACCGCTGGCCGCCCCGTGGTGATGGGCCGGGAAACCTGGAATTCCTTCCCGGCGAAGTTCCGCCCCCTGCCAGGGCGCACCAATATCGTGCTCACCGCACAGGCGGACCTGCATGAGCAGCTGCGTGAACAAGGCGCGGTCCCCGCATCAACCATGGATGAGGCTCTCGCCTTGGCTCGCAAAGCAGAGGGCGGTGAAGAAATCTGGATCATTGGCGGCGGAAAGGTATATGCCCAAGCTCTGCCACTGCTGGATGTCGCGGTGATTACCAAGCTGGATCTGGAACCGGCCGGGGATACCTCCGCTCCACAGCTCTCCGGCGACTTCGCAATCGGAGCCACCGAACCCGCACTTGATTCTGACGATGCCAACTGGCATGTCTCCTCCACTGGTACCCGCTACCGCTTTGAAACCTGGCTGCGCCAAAAGGACTAAGACGACCATGAAAAAATACATCGGAGAGCTCAAAACGCACCCCGAAGCACTCTTCGTTCTCGGCTACATGCTCTTTCCGCTCCTGGCCCTCGTTGTCGCGGCCCTCGGCTTCTTCATGGTCCTTGGCGGCCACAAGATCTTCGGGCTGATCCTGTTGCTGGTTCCAGCCCAGATCTTCATCTTCTCTGCCGTCTGGGCGATCAATAATCGCAAGCGGCTGCTTGAGGAAAAGTAAAACTTTCGCTGTACCGAATCACACCTGAACCCTGCTGGGGCTTGGGTGTGATTCTGCTTTAACTGCTGTAACGAACCGGGCTCCATGACCTGATGAGCCCTACGATGGAGACATGACTTCATCTGTTGGTTTTGTAGGTTACCGTGGCATGGTTGGCTCCGTGCTGATGCAGCGCATGCTCGACGAGGGCGACTTCGCGCAGATCGATCCGGTATTTTTCTCCACGTCGAATGCCGGCGGCCAGGCCCCTTCCTTTGCTGAAGGCGCTGGCGCACTCGAGGATGCTTATGACATCCAGACGCTTTCGAAGCTGCCGATTATCGTAACTGCCCAGGGCGGCGACTACACCTCCAAGGTCCATGCAGAACTGCGCAAGACCGGCTGGGATGGCCTGTGGATCGATGCAGCATCCACGCTGCGCATGAACGACGACTCGGTTATCGTCCTGGACCCGGTGAACCGCAATGTCATCGACCAGTCCCTGGCCTCCGGAGTGAAGGACTTCGTCGGCGGCAACTGCACCGTATCGTGCATGCTCATGGGCTTGGGTGGCCTGTTCAAGAACAACCTGGTTGAGTGGGGCACCGCGATGACCTACCAGGCTGCTTCCGGCGGCGGCGCCCGCCATATGCGCGAGCTGCTCACCCAGTTCGGCGACATCAACGCCTCAGTAGCTTCCGAGCTGGCTGACCCAGCCAGCGCCATCCTGGAGATCGACCGCAAGGTGCTCGAAACCCAGCGCGGCAACCTGGATGCCGCGCAGTTCGGCGTCCCGCTCGGCGGCTCGTTGATCCCATGGATCGATGCCGATCTGGGCAATGGCCAGTCCCGCGAAGAGTGGAAGGCCGGCATGGAGACCAACAAGATCCTGCAGACTTCCGGCGAGGACCACATCATCATGGATGGCCTGTGTGTCCGCATCGGCGCCATGCGCTCGCACTCCCAGGCGCTGACCTTGAAGCTGAAGGAAGACCTCCCGGTTTCCGAAATCGAGTCGATTCTGGCAGCTGATAACGAGTGGGCCAAGGTCATTCCGAATGAAAAGGAAGCGACCATGAACCAGCTGACTCCGGTCGCTGCCTCGGGCACCTTGGATATCCCGGTAGGCCGCATCCGCAAGCTGGAAATGGGTCCCGAGTACATCTCGGCCTTCACCGTCGGTGACCAGCTGCTGTGGGGCGCGGCAGAGCCTTTGCGCCGCATGCTGGCTATCGCCCAGGGCCGCCTCTAGACCTAGGCACTGAGTTAAACCGAGGGGCCGGTACCGAACAGAAATGTTCGGCACCGGCCCCTCGGCGTTGCTGCGTCATTCTCAGTCGTCTGGCGAGTGTTCGCGGCGAAGCAATGAATAGATGGCTTGGTCATGCCAGGAGCCATCACGCCACTGCGACTGCCGGATCAGCCCTTCGCGACTGAATCCCAGTTTCTCCAGGCAGCGCTGCTCCGCAATGTTCTGCGCTGCGGTGGTCGCTTGGATCCGGTGGCGCGGATAATGCGCGAAGAGATAGTCAACCAGCAATCGCTGCGCCTCGGTTCCATAACCTCTGCCCCGGTGCTGCGCAAAAAGCCCGATGGCGATCTCCCAGCAGGCCGAGGTATTGGCACGGCCCCAGCTGGTGATAGTGAACCAATCCACCTTGCCGATGGTTTCCTCCCCCAGGCAGACAGCCAGGGCCCCATCGTCGCTGCCGATGAATTGATCCTTGGCCAGCCGGGTGCGCAATTTGTTCGTATCCCAGAATCCGAACCATTGCCAGGCACTGGCGCCTTCGAAGGATTGGAAGTTCTCCTCGATGAGATCGATGTCGCGCTCGGTGAGTTTGCGCAAGGAAAGTTCTGGCATCTTATCGGCCCTTTCTGCAGATCTATCGACGGTACCGCTGTGTTCTTAAAGCTCCAAGCCGATCAGCAACGGCTCATTGACCAGCACAATCCCGAAACGCTCCTGGACCCCGTCACGCACTGCGCGCGCGATGGCCACGATATCCACGGCCCCAGCCTCGCCGCGGTTGGTGATGGCCAGGGTGTGCTTGGTGGACAGCGAGGCGCGGCCCTGCGCCACCGGGTACCCGTCGGTCCCTTCCAGCCCGTAGCCCTTGGCGAAGCCTGCCTGATCGATCAGCCACGCGGCCGACAGCTTCACCAGGCCCTCTTGCGGCACCGGGTAATTAGGGGCATTCTCCGGCAACCGTTCGAGCACCGAAGCCTCGACGATCGGGTTGGTGAAGAAGGAGCCGGTGGAGTGCGAGTCCGCATCCTTGGGGTCATACACCATGCCCTTGGACCGGCGCAGTTCAAGAACCGTCTGGCGCACCAGGTGGGCATCGGCACGCTCGCCTGCTTCCACGTTCAAGCGCCGGGCCAGCTCTGCGTAGCGGATGGGCGCTGACAGGCTCTCGCGCTCAAGCAGGAAGGCGACTTCCAGGACCACGTAGCGGGGCGAGCCGTTGGTGCTGGTCCGCTTGATCGCCGAGTCGCGGTAGGCGAATTCCAGCTGGCTGTTATCCAGCTTGAGCACCTGGCTGCTCTGGCGGTCATATACCCGGACCCAGGCCAGGGTCTGCGAGACATCTGCCCCGTAGGCGCCGACGTTCTGCACCGGGGTCGCACCGGTGCAGCCAGGAATCCCGGAGAGCGCTTCAAGGCCGCTCAGGCCCTGGACGAGGCTGTATTCGACGGTGGCGTCCCAGCTTTCGCCGGCGGCAGCGCGAAGCAATACCTTGCCCGATGGCTGCTCGTCGAGGTGAAGGCCGCGGGTGGCAATCTGGATGGCTACGCCCGGGTACCCCTCGTCGCTGATCACCAGGTTGGACCCGCCGCCAATCAGCAAGACCTCGTGTCCGGCGCTATCGGCAGCGGCGACGGCCTGGGCAAGTTCGGCTTCGCTCGTGGCGGTGACCAGCTGCTGCGCCGGGCCGCCAACGCGGGTTGTAGTCAGGTTTTTCAGCATTGATTCCATGTACTTTCAGTGTCGAGGCCTTGGCGTGCGCCCAGGTCAACAGTCTAGTTCTCGGGACGTTCTTCTTGCGGATATCCTGCGGTATTCGAGGAGAGGATGAATGCCACAACGATCAGCAGGGAGATGGAGCCCAGTGCAGGCAGCAAGCCGATGGCATGCGCCAGCAGGCCCAACAGCGGCGGGCCGCCGAGGAAGGCACCGTATCCGATGGTGGAGACCACGGCTACACGTGTCGCGGCGTGCAGCGGGTCGTCGGAGGCCGCGCTCATGGCCAGCGGGAAGGTCAAGGCAACACCCATGCCCCAGATGGCCAACGCGATGAATGCCAGCGGCAGGTTCTGGCCGAAGGCGAACAGCAGGACCCCGATGAAGGCGCAAATGGCGCTCGCCCGGATCATGACGACCCGGCCAAGGCGCAGGATCAAGTCCCCGGAAAGCAGCCGGGTCAAGGTCATCGCGGTGACGAACACGCCGTAGCCGATAGCACCGGTCGCTTCGCTGGTCCGGTACCCGTCGGCCAGTGCCAACGCGACCCAGTCCCCCGCAGCGCCTTCGGCGAGCGCCATGCCCAAGACCAGCACGCCGAGCAGCACGGTCTGCGGTTCGGTCCAGGCACGCTTGAGCGATGGCCCGTTAGAGGTGCGCGGGGTGCGGCTGTTGTCTTCGCCGAAGTACCGTGAGCTGTAGAGCACGGTGCCGATGATGATCAGGCCAATCAGCCCATAATGGTACTGCAGCGGCAGGCCAAGGCCAGCGGCCAGAGCGCCGATCCCGGCACCGATCACGGTTCCGATGGAGAAGAATCCATGCAGGGCCGGCATGATGCTTTTGCCCAGGGCCCGCTCCATGGCCGCACCCTGGACGTTGGAGGCAACATTCCACGAGGCGGTGCCCAGCCCCTGGGTGAACAGGAAGATCCCGCAGGCCAGGGTGCTTCCCAGCACCCCGGTGCCGATGCCCACCAGCAACAGGGATCCGCCGCCGATGGTCGCGGCAATGCGCATGACGTTGGCTGCGCCCAAGCGCAGCACCAGCTGTCCGGAGAGCGAGACCGAGAGGAAGGATCCTGCGCTCATGCACAGCAGGAGCAGTCCGACATTGGCGTGGTCGAGGCCAAGCGCGTCGCGCACTGCCGGGAGCCGTGAGACCAAGGCGGAGATCAGCAGTCCGCTGGCGAGGTAGGCAGCCATCAACGCATTGCGCCAGTGGGCCACTGGCGGCTGCGCAGTACCGGTTGGGTGCATTATTAGAGCTGCACCACTGCTTGGCACTTGAGCAGTACCTTGCTGTCATTGGCGGTGACGGCCAAATCGATGCGGGCGGTGCGCTTCTCGCTATCCAGGGCGCCGACCTTGCCCTCGACAAGAATGCTGGTGCCTTCGAAGTCGCTCGGGTTGCTGCCTTCCGGGTCTTCGACCACTACCGGCTTGGTGAAGCGGGTCTGGTAGTCGATGATGGCTCCGGGGTTCCCTACCCACTGCGAGACCAGGTCGATGACCGAGCCCATGGTGAACATGCCGTGGGCAATCACCGATGGGAGCTCTACCTCTTTGGCGAAGCGTTCGTTCCAGTGGATGGGGTTGAAGTCCCCTGAGGCACCCGCGTAGCGCACGAGGTCCGCGCGGTTGACCTGTACGGTGTGGGAACCGATGGCCGTTCCCTTTTCAAGGCTTTCGAATTCGATCATGCTTAGTCCTCAGCTCGTACCAGTAGCGATGAAATGGTGGTCGCGACCTTGTCGCCGGCCACGGTGGCGATTTCGGCGCGGGTGGTGATCATGGCGCCGGCGCCCATTTCGCGGACCTGGTCGACATGCAGTTCTGCCACCAGTTCGTCTCCGGCCACGATTGGACGGTGGTGGGTGAAACGCTGGTCCGCGTGCACCACGCGGGAGAAGTCGATCCCGGAGGCCGGGTCGGCGATCAGCTGCGCGTCGGCGCGCTGGGCGATGATGATGGCGAAAGTCGGCGGGGCGACAACATCGGAGTAGCCCAATTCCTGGGCGGCCTGCACATCGAAGTGGGCTGGCGATGTGGCCTTGGTGGCGTGTGCGAATTCGCGGATCTTTTCTCGTCCTACCTGGTAGGACTCGCCGGCGGGGAATACGCGCCCCACCAGTTCGGGATTGATGCCCATGGATTCTCCTGAACGTTGTTGTAACTGAAGATGACGTGCTGCAGCAAGTGTTCTCTGCCGTGGCCCGTCACCTGCCGTGTGGTCTTGGCTGAAACTTATTGTGCGTCGTCGGCCGAGCGCTTGGAGGCGCGTGGAGCGGCCAGTCCGTTCTCGATGCGCCACTGGCGGGCGTCCTTGGCTCGGACAACCATGCCGGCGATATGGCAGAGCATGCCCACGAGCATGATGCCGATGGCGGTGTATACCGTGGGCAAGGATGGAATGTTGGCTCCGATAATCGCCAGGATGATGCCGATTCCCATAATGGCCATAGCCGTGAAGACGAGCTTCTTATAGCGCGGTGAGGCCGCTTCCCAAGGAGTGTTGGTCATGAGTTCAAGTCTAGTTCAGCCCGCGCTTGAGCACTCAATGGTTATGCGGCATTTCCCCGTGACTCCACCAACAGGTCAACTTTGGGATTCCTAGAACAGGGCCGACTGTTCTTCCCGGAATTCTCCGCGCTCCTCTGCAATGTCCACTTGCCGGGTTTTGAGCTCGGCGGCATCAAGCAGGCGCAAGGTTGTGCCTTCTCCGCTGTCGGCCATGATGCTTTGGCCCAGAACCCCGCGGATGCGCAGCTTGTGCCGGGATCCGGGCACAGTCGTGGACCAGGCATGCAGGCTTCTGCTGTTCCAGGCATCAATCACCGAACGGGCGAAGCGTGGCTGTTCCCACAGCTCGTCACGCAGTTGGACCCCATAGGTGTCCAGACCGCGTTGGGCAGCCAGGAAGTCACGGGCCTGGTTCGCGGCCTGCTGGTTGATGTCGTCAAGCTGCTGGTAGTCCAGTTCCCAGCCGACCAGTCCCTTGATCTTGGACTTTTGCCGCACCTGCTGGCTCAAGCCAACATGTTCTGTCACGAGGTCTTCCAGGACGCGGATGGCGGTGCCGTCGTTGGCGCGCGCGATATAGCGGGCAATCACAGCGCCCTGCTGCGCCAAGCGGGTCCATTGGCTTTGGGTCGAGGTGGTTCCGACCTTGGTGGCTCCGTGGGCGAAGCTGGCGATATACAGGAAATGCGGTTGTTCCAGGTATTTGCGCATGCCTTCGGGGGCTTCACCGGTCTTGTGGAAGTGGTGCATGAATTTGGAGTGGTCCAGCCGGCGGCAGCTCACGCACTGGGTGCCGGTGCGCAGGGCCTTGGTTTTGGGGCAGGGCAGGACATTGCGTGAGCCGTCTCGATTCATGGTGATGTAGCCGAGGCAGAATTTCATCTCCCCTACATCCAAGCTCAGCGAGCGGTTCTGTTCAAGGTATTCGGTCTTCCAGTTCTCCGAGGTGCGCAGCCGGAGCATGGGCGCAGGTTCATGTTGCGAGAAGCTGATGCCGTGGCAGAGCTGCCGGGAAACGCTAGCGAGTTCCATCAATACCTTCCTGGAGTTACCCCTCCAACCTTAGGGCACGCCGCAGTGTCGGCTACAGTCCTGCATGCTCCAGCATGTGGTGGCGTCCTGCTGGCAGGATCAGCGGTTTGAGAGTGCTCGGGTCGGCAATCACCTGGCAATGCAGCCCGAACACTTCAAGGACTACCTGCGCCGTGAGGATTTCTTCAGGCTTGCCCTGGGCGCGGATCGATCCGTCACGCAAGGCGATAAGGTGATCCGAGTAGCGGGCCGCCAGATTCAAGTCGTGCAGCACCATCACCACGGTCGTCCCGCGTTGCCGGTTCAAGTCGGTGAGCAGATCCAGCACATCCAGCTGGTGGCTGACGTCCAGGAAGGTGGTGGGCTCATCGAGCAGGAGGGTCTCGGTGCCCTGGGCCAGGGCCATGGCAATCCAGACGCGCTGGCGCTGGCCACCGGAAAGCTCGTCCACCGGGCGGTCAGCTAATTCCACTGTGTTCGTGACTTCGAGGGCTTCGGCCACCGCGGCATCGTCATCCTTGCTCCAGCGGGCAAAAAGCCCCTGGTGAGGTTGGCGGCCACGGCCCACGAGGTCTGCCACGGTGATGCCTTCTGGTGCGATGGGGTTTTGCGGCAGCAGGCCGAGCATCTTGGCCAGGGCCTTGGGCTGCATCCGGTGGATGTCTTTGCCGTCTAGAAGCACCTGCCCTGTTTTGGGGCGCAGAAGCCTGGACATGGAGCGCAAGAGGGTGGATTTGCCGCAGGCGTTGGGCCCGACGATGCAGGTGATCTCGCCGGACGGGATAGCCAGTTCCAGGCCGTCGATGATGGTGCGTTCGCCGTATCCGACCTGCAGGTCTTGGACGGCCAGTTCACGAGGTGGCATTAGAGGGAGCCTCCAGCACGATTGGTTCGGATGATGAGGTAGACCAGATATGGGGCGCCGAGCACGCCGGTGATCACGCCCACCGGGAATCTGGTTCCCAACAGGTATTGGCCAGCGAAGTCCGCCACCAGCACGAGCAGCGCGCCGATCAGGGCCGCCGGGATGAGCTTTGATCCGCGGGCCCCGATCAGCCGGCTGGCGATGGGGCCGGAGAGGAAGGCCACGAAGGCAATAGGACCGGTGGCTGCGGTGGCGAAGGAGATCAGCCCGACAGCCGCCATGATCACCAGGATGCGGGTGCGCTCGACCCGCGTGCCCAGGGCCGCCGCGGTGTCGTCGCCCATCTGGAGGCTGTCCAGGTATCTTGTCTGGCTCAGCAGCAGCGGTCCGAGGATGCCCAGGGCGATCAGCGCTGGCAGGGTCTCAGCCCAGGTGCTGCCGTTAAGGCTTCCGGTGAGCCAGCGGGTGGCTTCTTGCAGGTCCCATTGCCCGGCCTGGGTCAGCACCCAGCTGATCAGCGATTCCAGCATCGCGGCTACGCCGATGCCAACCAGGATCAACCGCGTACCGGCGGCCCCGCCCTTATAGGAGAGCAGGTAGATCAGTGTTGCGATGAACAGCCCTGCGACGATGGCGAAGACGGAGACCACGGTACCCGAGAGCGAAAGGATGACAATCGCGAAGGCCGCTGCGGCGGAGGCTCCGGTACTGATGCCGATGACGTCGGGGCTGGCCAATGGATTGCGCAGCAGGGTCTGGAAGCTCACTCCGGCCAAGCCGAAGCTCAAGCCGGCCACCAGGGCAATGGCGGTACGCGGCAACCGCAGGGTGCCGACGGTGAAGCTTGCGCCCGGGACCTTGTGGCCAAGGATCACTTGCCATACCTGGGCCGGTGAATAATTGGTCTGGCCTAGGCACAGGCTGGCTATGGCAACAGCCAGCACCATCAGGCTAAGAATGGCAATGATGATCCGGCGTTGCCGGGCGCGTTGCCCGCGGGCAACGCGCAGCTGGTTGATCAGGGCTGCGCGTTCGCCAGTGCTCGTGGTCAGCGCATGGGCAGCGGCCTGCGTTGTGGCCTGTGGAGTTGATGTGTTCACAGTTCTCGTACCTTTGAACGGCGCACCATGAGAATGAAGACTGGCGCGCCAATCAGGGCGGTCAGGATGCCAACGTCGAGTTCTCCGGGCCGGGCGACGATGCGTCCGAGGATGTCGGAGAATACCAGCAAGCCAGCTCCTGCCAGCGCGGAGAAGGGCAGGAGCCATCGCTGGTCAACGCCCACCAGCAGGCGGCACATATGCGGGACCACCAGTCCGACAAAACCGATCGGGCCTGCCATGGCGGTAGCGGCACCGCAGAGGATGACCGCCGACAGTGCCGAGACGGCGCGGACCAGCATGACCTTTTCCCCGAGCCCGGCCGCGAGTTCATCCCCCAGGGCCAAGGAGTTCAGCGAATTGGCGCTGCCCATCGCAATGACTAATCCCACGGCCAAGAAGGGCAGCATGGGCGCTACATTGGCGAAGGTCGCGCCGCCAACGCCGCCAATTTGCCACGAACGGATGATGTCGGCCAAATCCCCGCGGGGCAGCGAAATCGCGGTGACAAAGGATGTCAGCGCCGCCGAGGTTGCTGCGCCGGCCAGCGCTAATTTCAACGGGGTCGCTCCCCCGCGTCCCATGGAGCCGACCACGTAGACGAAAACCGCGGCAATGGCTCCGCCGAGGATCGCGGCCCAGATGTAGCCGTGGGCGGTGGTGACGCCGAACCAGGTGATGCCCATGACCACTGCGAGGGATGCGCCCATGTTGACCCCGAGGATGCTGGGGTCCGCTAGCGGATTCCTGGTCACCGCTTGCATGATCGCTCCGGAGAGCCCCAGGGCGGCGCCGATGACCAGCGCCAGGACAGTGCGGGGCACGCGTTTGACGACTGCCGCTTGGGATACGTTGTCGCTGCGCCCCTGCAGCCCTTCCCAGATATCTGCCGGCGAGACGTTTCTGGCTCCGATGGCCACGGATCCTAGGGCCAGCGCAAGCAGGATGAGAATTGCCATAACCAGCCAGAACAGACGCCGGCGGCGTGGCTGGCGAATTTGTTCGCTAGCCACGCCGCGACGGGTCGCTACTTCATTCATAGTGAGGTGTTTCCCCGACCTTCAGCTTTCTGTGTGCAGACAGAGGTGGTCCGGCTATTATTTTCCGGTCTTCGCTGCTGCTTCTTCCAGCAGCTCCAGGTAGTCATCGAGCACCCAGGAAATCGCCAATGGAGTGGGGTTGGCTGCGGTTCCCAGTGGTCCGCTGCCGTCCAGGGCGACGATTGCTTCGTTTTTGACTGCTGGCATCTGGGAGAGCAGGGGGTCTGCTTCGAGCGTGTCGACGAGGGTGCCATCACCGTAGGTGACAATGACGTCGACGTCCGAAAGCTCATCAACATTCTCTGCGGAAATTTCTCCGGAGAATTTCACTTCACCGCTGGATGCTTCGGCCACAGCCTTCGGGGTGGTCATGCCAAGATCATCGAAGAACGCTGTACGGGTGTCGTGGGTGGTGTAGAAGTTGACCGTGGACAGGTCCGCTGGGTCCACGTGGGTCACGAACATCACCGATTTCCCGGCGATGTTCGGGTGCTTTTCGAGGCCTTCAGCAATTTCCTTTTCAATGCCCTCGATCATTTCCTTGCCTTCGGCCTCTTGGCCCATGGCTCGGGAACTGAGTTCGATGTTCTCGCGCCAGCTGGTGGACCAGGCGGCTTCGGGATAGGCCACGACCGGAGCGATTTGGCTCAGGGTCTCGTAGTCTTCTTTGGTGAGTCCCGAGTATCCTGCCAGGATCAGGTCTGGATTCGAATCAGCGACGGCTTCGAAGTCCACGCCGTCGGTTTCGTCAAAGAGCACGGGCGTCTCCCCGCCGAGCTCAGTGAGTTTCTCCTCGACCCATGGCAGGATGCCATCGCCGTCGTCGTCGCCGAAGTTCGCGGCGGCCATGCCTACCGGGACGACGCCGAGTGCCAGCGGAACTTCTTGGTTGGACCAGTTCACGGTGGCGATCCGCTCAGGTTTTTTCTCGATTTCCGCGGTACCCAACGCATGTTTGATGCTCTGGGGGAAGCTCTGCTGGTCTTCAGATGCGGCAGCAGTCTGTTCTTCGGAGCCGGTCGCGGCTGATGAGCAACCGGTCAATGCCAGTGCTGCTGCTGCTGAGATGAGGGCAGCAGGTTTCCAGAAGGTGCGGCGTGATGCGAGCATGGGTGATTCTCCACGAGGTGTCAGCGAGTGTGTTCAGCCTTCGGGTGCTTTATGGCAACAAGAGCAACGTCATGTAATACGAATGAGTCCCGTTGAGCAATCCACTTAGGTGAGCCTTTCCTCTCTATCGTATTGATAGCGCCAAAAGTTCGCAATCACGCGAAATTGACAATATTCACGCGAAACTGACACGCCTACTTGGAGTCGCGGAAAGATGAGAGCGTGAACCCGGTGTTCCGGCGAAACGCCGCTCCCAGCGAACTCTGCGACCTGAACCCCAAAAGTTGGGCGATATCTTGAAGATCTTCGCCGCTGGCCACCATCTCCATGGCTTGCTGGGCATGCAATGAACCTGCCCATCGCGAGTATCCGATACCGGTTTCCGCCTGGAACGCCCGGGAGATCGTTCGACCGCTCACCCCCAACCGGTCGGCCCATTGCTGAAGGCTGGGCGCAGGCTTCGGCTGGCCGATCATCCATGCGACTATCGGTTGCAGAAGTTCGGATTGCGGCACGTGAATAGCCAGGCACCCCGGTGCGGGTTGAAGGTTATCCATCGCTGCGGCTTCCGTGATGGCACGGGACTTTGGCGTCAGCTCCGGATCGGCAAGGCGTTCCAAGAGCAGGCGCAAAAGCGGGGTAATGACAACGGGAACTGGCTCTTCGGCAATCGAATCGACGCTGGTGATTCCGAAATGGCTCATATTGCACACGCTGGCCGCCCGGGCAGTCCCCTCGTGCAAAACACCTGCGGGCATCCAGACACCGAGCACCGGGGTGATGGTCCACGTCTTCGGGCCAACACTGACCGACGAGACGCCCTGCTGGTTCCAGAGCAGCTCATGGGTCGGATGGGAATGCGATGGCCAGCAGGTATCCACCTGAACGCGTTCCTGAAAAAATCCAATGACAAACGGAACGTCAATCGCGCCGGCTGCATAGGCTGGCAGCTTCCGCTCTTCAATCATGCCCTGCCCTCCATTACGCGAATCACCACGTCCACCCGATAGATTCACGACTTCTTCTAGCCTAATTCTTAGACGGATGACCTACGCTAAAACTATAGAGCGTTCATGTCTGTTGACATCGCCCCAACCTGTAGAGGTGATTTAGGATTTCCACTCCATACCCAGAGGACAATAGCGGCGTCATCCCGCTGCCTTCTACGGCAAATCTGAGCTCTGGCGAACTACAAGAAATGACCCAGGCATTCCGGCTTCAGTTCCAGCGTTTCATGATGGAATACCAATTTGCCGTCGACGAGGTACTCACCAAGGTCTCAATTCTTCGTGAAGAGTTCCTCTACCTGCACAAGTACAACCCCATTGAGCACATCACCTCCCGGGTGAAAACACCTGAGAGCATCATGCGCAAAGTGAGCCAGAGGAATATCCATCCTTCACTCACGGCAATCCGCGAAAACATCAGCGACATTGCCGGCGTCCGAATCACTTGCAGCTTCGTGAAAGACATCTACAAGGTACTCAATACCTTGACGGCGCAAAATGACATCCGCGTCATCCAGATCAAGGACTATATAAAGAACCCAAAGCCCAGCGGATACAAGAGCGTGCACGCCATCGTTGAAATCCCCGTCTTCCTTTCCGACGGGCCGGTCAATGTCGTCGTCGAGCTGCAGATCCGAACGATCGCCCAGGATTTCTGGGCCAGCCTGGAGCACAAGATTTTCTACAAATACGATGGTGAAGTACCGGCGCATTTGGCTACAGAACTCGCCGACGCCGCGGCTGTCGCTACGAAGCTTGATATGCAGATGCAGCGACTGCACACAGAAGTTCATGGCCATGATGCCAACGACGAAAAATCCGACGGCCAAGAAGTGGATTCAGACGTAATCCAAGGTCTGTTAATGCTCGCCAAAGAAGCCTCGACGAGCAAGGACCAGGGCGAGACAGAGTAGCCCACGTTAAACGATGAAATGCCTCCGACTGCAAATTTGATGCACTCGGAGGCATTTCATTTTCCAGAAATTCCGGGGACGAGAAAGCCCCGGAATCCAACAGGATTCCGGGGCTAAATCTGTAGCGGCGCCGGGACTCGATCCCGGGACCTCACGATTATGAGTCGTGCGCTCTAACCAGCTGAGCTACGCCGCCACAAGTGAGAAGCAATCCAGTAGAAGCCAAGAAGGCTTCTCACTCAGAGCCCCCTGCCGGAATCGATCCGGCGACCTCGTTCTTACCAAGAACGCGCTCTACCACTGAGCTAAGGGGGCAACGAGTAAATACTCTACACGGATTCTCGCGCAAACAAAAATCGGCATCTTGCCGTCGAACGACGGCTTGAATCTCGAATAACTACTAGTCAGGTACACCTCTCCTCAATCCCACGGTTCGCGCGGGACGATCCTTGGCACAAAAGTGCTTTGGTGACGATGCTCACTGAGTAGAATTTGGTGGTCAAACCCCAATTAATGGCCAGCTGGATATGCCGACCATTCCCCAAGCGAATCGATGCTTGAAACCTCTAGTTCCCATGCGAGGTGGTGCCACTTAACAGGGCAGCAAGATAAATCCAATGCACTTGGCCAAAAGATCTCTTGTCACCGTTTTCCGCCACCGGCTGATCGGAAATCGAGCGCCGAACGTCCGCAATTTTTCCAACCATCATGAACGCCTGGATGATGCTTGGCATATAGCCATCATTCATGGCTTGAGTAGGAGTCTTGTGACCTCAGCTACAAATTCGTTCAGGATTTTGCAAACGCTAAAAACCTGTGTAGAGTATTTACTCGTTGCCCCCTTAGCTCAGTGGTAGAGCGCGTTCTTGGTAAGAACGAGGTCGCCGGATCGATTCCGGCAGGGGGCTCGAAATAAGAGAGACAATCTGAATCCAGATTGTCTCTCTTTTCGTTTTCCACGGACTTTGTTCCTGGCCCGAATCCGGCCAATTTTTCTTCGTTCCTTTCCCGGTTCCCTCCATCGCTCCGCTGTCACGATGTGGACCCTGGTTGCCGCCACCAGAAATTTTCATGCTAGTGTCATCTCCGACCACACGGGAGCCCCATGGCAGGGGCTGAGATCGGACTGCAGCCGTCCGCGACCGTTGAACCTGTCCGGGTAATGCCGGCGAAGGAAGTGAGTTTCTCAATGGAACAATTTGAACAGCATTCCGCCCACTCTCTCGCGTTCCGCGAATTTGATGGGATTTCCGTTCCGGTTACGCAAATCAGTCTTGCGGACTCCCCCAATGGCCAGCCCAACGAGCCACTACATGTGTACCGCACCAGTGGCCCGGGAAGCGAAGCGACGCAGGGGCTCAAGCCTTTTCGAGAATCCTGGATTCTCGAACGCGGCGACGTCCAACGGTACTCGGGGCGTGAACGGAATCTGCATGATGATGGCCGTTCAGCGGTCCGCCGCGGCACGGCAAGCGAAGAATGGGCTGGACGCTCAGCTCCCCCGCTCAAGGCCTCTGACGGGGCAAGCGTGACGCAAATGCACTACGCCCGTGCCGGGATCATCACCCCGGAAATGCGTTACGTTGCCCTGCGCGAGGAATGCGATGTAGAGCTGGTGCGCAGCGAGCTTGCTGCAGGACGAGCGATCATCCCAGCCAATATCAATCACCCAGAATCAGAACCGATGATCATCGGCAAAGCGTTCCTGGTGAAAATCAATGCGAACATCGGCAACTCCGCGGTGACTAGCTCTATTGCAGAAGAAGTCTCCAAACTGCAGTGGGCCACCAAATGGGGCGCTGACACGGTTATGGACCTATCCACGGGAGATGACATCCACACCACCCGCGAATGGATCATCCGGAATTCTCCAGTGCCCATCGGCACCGTGCCGATTTACCAGGCCCTCGAAAAGGTCAATGGCGAAGCGAACGCATTGACCTGGGAGATTTTCCGCGACACCGTCATCGAGCAGTGCGAGCAAGGCGTGGATTACATGACCATCCATGCCGGCGTGCTGTTGCGCTACGTCCCACTGACCGCGAACCGCGTTACCGGTATCGTATCGCGCGGCGGGTCCATCATGGCCGGGTGGTGCCTGGCCCATCATGAAGAGAACTTCCTCTACACCCACTTTGACGAGCTATGCGAGATCTTCGCCCAGTACGATGTCGCCTTCTCCTTGGGTGACGGGCTGCGTCCGGGGTCCATCGCCGATGCGAATGATGCCGCCCAATTCGCAGAGCTGGATACCTTGGCCGAATTGACCAGGCGCGCTTGGGAGCACGACGTGCAGGTCATGGTGGAGGGTCCTGGGCATATTCCATTCCACATGGTCCGAGAGAATGTGGAGCGCCAGCAGGAGCTCTGCCAGGGAGCGCCGTTTTATACGCTCGGTCCTCTGGTCACCGATGTAGCCCCTGGGTACGACCACATCACCAGCGCCATCGGGGCCACGGAAATCGCCCGCTACGGCACCGCGATGCTCTGCTATGTCACGCCCAAGGAGCATCTGGGATTGCCCAACCGCGATGACGTGAAGACCGGTGTCATCACGTACAAGATCGCCGCCCACGCCGCAGACCTGGCCAAGGGCCACCCGGGGGCCACCGCACGCGATGATGCGTTGAGCAAGGCGCGGTTCGAGTTCCGCTGGAATGACCAATTCGCGTTGAGCCTGGATCCGGTGACCGCGCAGGAATTCCATGATGAGACCTTGCCTGCGGAACCTGCCAAGACTGCGCACTTCTGTTCCATGTGCGGCCCGAAGTTCTGTTCCATGCGGATATCGCAGGACATCCGTGACGAGTTCGGCTCCGCTCAAGAACAGGCCGCCGTGGCGGGAATGGCTGCGAAGAGCAAGGAATTCATCAACAGCGGCGGAACGGTGTATCTCGGTGACCAGATCCCGGTAGGCAATACCACCTCGTAGATCTGGTTCAGCCGCGCTGCCTGCGGTTAAAACGGGCAACGCCCCTGGCCAAGCCTTTCGGCTTGATCCAGGGGCGTTGCGCTGTGCTATCTAGCGAGCTGCAGAAGCGCTGGCTTAGTAGTCGCGACGTCCACCGCTGCGACCCGAATCGCTGAAGCGATCCTTGCCACCACGGCCGCCGAAGCGCTTTTCGCCGCCACCGCGGCGGTCGTTGAAGCCACCGCCGCGTCCACCGCGGAATCCACCACGGTCCCCGCCGCGGCCTCCACGGAAGCCACCGCGGTCGCCTTCGTCATCGCCACGTGGCTTACGGCCGGAGTCAAGCTCCATGCTGATCAGCTCGCCGCCGATGCGGGTCTTGGACAGTGCACGCCACTGGTCCTTGCTCAGCTCTGCTGGCAACTCAACCAAGGTGTGGTCCGAACGGATCTCAATGCCGCCGATTTCCGAGGAGTTGAAGCCGCCTTCGTTAGCCAAAGCGCCAACGATCGAGCCTGGCTGCACGCGGTTGCGGCGGCCAATGGCCAGACGGTACATTGCGTTGCCTGCAGCAGCAGTCTTGCGGGCACGAGGACCGCGATCTCCACGGTCACCGCGGTCGCCGCGCTCTGGGCGGTCGCGATCCATGCGGGCCTTCTTCGAAGGGGAAACCACTGGTTCGGTCATCAGCAATGGACGGCCACCCTGAGCCATCAGAGCCAAAGCAGCTGCGATTTCCAGCTGATCCAGGTCTTCGTGGTCAGCGGCGAACTTCTCGACGATTTCACGGAAGGTGGTCAGGTCCTGGCCGCTGATGGTCTGATCGATGCGATCGGTGAACTTCTGGATACGGCGGTTGTTGACCGAATCCAGCGAAGGCAGCTGCATCTGGGTCACCGGCTGGCGGGTAGCCTTTTCGATGGCACGCAACAGGTACTTTTCGCGTGGGGTCATGAACAGGATCGCGTCGCCCGAGCGGCCAGCACGACCGGTACGGCCGATGCGGTGCACGTAGGACTCGGTGTCATGCGGGATGTCGAAGTTGATGACGTGGCTGATGCGCTCCACGTCCAAGCCACGAGCTGCCACGTCGGTTGCGACCAGGATGTCGATCTTGCCCGAGCGCAGGTTCTCGACGGTGCGTTCACGCTGCTGCTGCGGGATGTCGCCATTGATGGCTGCAGCGGTGAAGCCACGGGCCTTCAGCTTGTCAGCCAGGTCTTCGGTAGCCATCTTGGTGCGTACGAAGGTGATGACGCCGTCGAATTCCTCGGATTCGAGGATGCGGGTCATGGCGTCCAGCTTGTGGGCACCCATAACCTGCAGGTAGCGCTGGGTGATGTTGGTGCCGGTGGACTGCTTGGACTTGACGGCAACTTCCTGCGGGTCGCGCAGGTATTCCGAAGCGATGCGGCGGATGGTGCGTGGCATGGTGGCCGAGAACAGGGCAACCTGCTTCTCTGCTGGGGTTGCTTCCAAGATCTTGTCGACCTCTTCGGCGAAGCCCATGCGCAGCATTTCGTCAGCCTCATCCAGTACAACGTACTGAAGGTTGGACAGGTCCAGGGAACCCTTGTTGATGTGGTCGATTACGCGACCTGGGGTACCAACAACAACCTGGGCACCGCGGCGCAGGCCGTTGAGCTGTGGGCCGTATGGCGAGCCACCGTACACTGGCAAGACGGTGAAGTCTGGCAGGTACTTGGCGTAGGAAGTGAAAGCCTCAGCAACCTGAAGAGCCAGCTCGCGGGTTGGAGCCAGAACCAGGATCTGTGGGGTGCGGGCTGGACCATTGGTGTCAGCCAGCTCTGCCATGCGGGACAGGGCAGGAAGCGCGAAGGCGGCGGTCTTACCGGTACCGGTCTGCGCCAGGCCGACAACATCTCGGCCTTCGAGAAGCATTGGAATGGTGGCGGCCTGAATTGGCGATGGCTTTTCATAGCCCAGGTCAGCCAGTGCTGCAAGCACGCGGGCATCCAGACCAAGTTCGGAGAAAAGAACCGTTGGCTCTTCTGGGGTCTGGTTGTCGTCGGTGTTTACGGGCATGTCAGAAGACACGAAGAATTACCTCATTCGTTGGGGATGGGCCTTGGCCGTCCCCAAAGAAACGACGTATAGGCTGCACAGTCAGATACAAGTCACGCTCACCAAGCGCTCCCCTATGACATAAAGACCCGCACACACTTTGCGGAAAATACAACACGAGAAGGCTCCGGCCTCAAAAATTGGGCTGGATGCGAAGGAAAAACCTGATGTTCGCGAACACTTAACACTAACGTGTAACACCTCTAATTGTCAGTGCTCAGCCCGTGTGAGATCGGGCACCGCGACAAAGCACGTAGTGTTATAGGTGTGAAAAAACCTCTCTTGCCGCGACGCCCAGACGAGCCCGTCCCCGGGGGCCTGCAGATTGCCCAGTTCCTTTGGTTACTAGCCGGAGTGCTGTTTCTCGGCTTTGGAGGCTTCCTGATTTATGAACACAGCGACGATGCTTCGCTGAACTTCGGAGCCGTTGCCTTGGCCCTGTTTTTTGCCGCCGCTGGCTGCGCTTGCGGGGTGCTCGGCTACCGGCTGTTCATGGGCCAGCGCTCAGCGCGCGCCAATCTGACCTGGCTGGGCGTGATCACCGCCGTGCCGTTGCTGATGCGCTTCGGGCGCTACTCCCTGCTGGCGGCGATTGTCATGTTCTGCGTGGCCCTGATGTGGATCCCCAGCAGCAACCGCTACTTCAAGATTGTCTCGCCCAAGCCGGCCAAGAGAAAACGCTAGCTCGACGCGATGATGTGAAAACTTAAAGGATGCGGGGAGCAGTTCAGTGATGAACTGCTCCCCGCATCCTTTTGTGCTGCTTAGAGGTTGGTGAAGGCCTTATCGAGGTCTTCGATCAGATCCGCCGGATCTTCGATGCCCACCGAGAGGCGCAGCAGGTTCACTGGCACGGCCAGCTCGGTGCCCTTCACCGAAGCGTGGGTCATTTCCGATGGGTAGTTCATCAATGATTCGATGCCTCCCAAGGACTCAGCCAAGGTGAACAGCTTGGTGCTTTCGGCAATCTTGCGGGCTGCGGATTCCCCGCCCTTGAACTGGACCGAGACCATGCCGCCGAAGCCGCTCATCTGCTTCTTGGCGATCTCGTGGCCCGGGTGGTCTTCGAAGCCCGGATACAGCACGCGCTCGACCTCGCTGCGCTCGCGCAGCCACTGGGCGACCTGAGCCGCGTTCTCCGAGTGGGCACGCATACGCACGCCCAGGGTCTTCAGGCCACGGGTGGTCAAGAAGGCATCCATGGGGCCGGACACAGCGCCGACGGCAAACTGGATGAAGCCGATCTTTTCCGCCAAGGCAGCATCCTTGACGATCACAGCGCCGCCAACCACGTCGGAGTGGCCGCCGATGTACTTGGTGGTGGAATGCACCACGATGTCAGCGCCCAAGGTCAGCGGCTGCTGCAGGAATGGGCTGGCGAAGGTGTTGTCCACGACCAGCAAGGCACCAGCGGCGTGGGCGATGTCGGCGACCTTGGCAATATCGGTGATGGTCATCATCGGGTTGGATGGGGTTTCCACCCACACCAGCTTGGCCTTGTTCTTCTCGATGGCTGCAGCCAATGCGGCTTCATCAGCCATGTTCACCGGCGTATTGCCGATGCCCCAGTCGCCTAGGACGCGGTCGATCAAGCGGAAGGTTCCACCGTAGGCGTCGTTTCCGAGCACAATGTGATCCCCTGGGCGCAGGATGGCGCGGATCAGGGAGTCTTCGGCGGCAAGTCCCGAACCGAAGGAGAAGGCGTGGGTGCCGAATTCGGCGCCGGCCAGCTGGGCCTGCAAGGCATCGCGGGTCGGGTTGCCGCCGCGGCCGTATTCGTAGCCGCTGCGCAGGTTGCCGATGCCGTCCTGCGCATAGGTCGATGAGAAGTGCAATGGCGGCACCACGGCGCCGGTGCGTGGCTCGAATTCCTGTCCTGCATGGACGAAGCGAGTGTTGGAGCCTTGGGTATTTTCGGTCATCGATATCAGTCCTTTAGTGAATTCTTTAGCGAGTCGAGTAAGCCAGCAAGTCTGCTGCGGTGGCGGCGGCGATCACTTCGCCGGCTTTGGTGATCAGCAAGGCCGGGTGGGACTTGAGCAGTTCCTGGGCGTTATCCAAGGTGTCTGCCACGCCGATCAACGGCAGGGGCAGGCTTCCCAGTTCCTTGATGGTGCTCGTTGCCTCGGCCCCGGAGAGCAGGGCATCGGTCAATGTGCTGGCGCCGATGACACCGCGCACCTCGCCGATGCGAGCTGGAAGAGCCGCAGCGGAAACGACGAGCGCGTCGGCGCCCTGTTCACGCAGTGCCTTGGCTGCTTCCTGCAGCGTGGCGTCTTCGCTAATCGTCTCGGGGCCCTGTTTGGACAGCGCGGAGCCAATGAAGTCCAGTGCGGAGTATTCGTCGGTGGTGAAGCCCTGCTGCATCATCCAATCGTCGTTGAAGATCTTGGCAAGGTAGCCGCGTCCGCCATCGGGTGCAATGACCACGACAACGTCATCTTCACCCAGATTGCGGGCGGCACGCAGTGCGGCCACCACGGCCATGCCCGAGGACCCGCCCAGGAGCAGGCCTTCCTCGTTGGCCAGACGGCGGGTCATCGCAAAAGCTTCGGCGTCAGTGACGGCTTCGACTTCGTCGGGCACCGATGGGTCGTAGTTGCCCGGCCACATGTCTTCGCCGACGCCCTCGACAAAGTAGGGGCGTCCGGTGCCGCCGGAGTAAACCGAGCCATCCGGATCGGCGGCGATGATCTTGACCGGCCCCGAAGCGCGGTCAGCGGAAATCTGCTTGAGGTAGCGCCCTGTGCCGGTGATGGTGCCGCCGGTGCCAGCGCTGATCACCGCATGGGTGACCTTGCCATCGGTGTCGTTCCAGATTTCTGGGCCGGTGGTTTCGAAGTGGCTGTCCGGGGCGCCTGGGTTGGAGAACTGGTCCGGCTTGTAAGCGCCATCGATTTCAGTGACCAGGCGGTCGGAGACTCCGTAGTAGGATTCTGGCGAATCCGGCGCGACAGCGGTAGGGGTCACGACGACCTTGGCACCGTAGGCGCGCAGCACGTCGCGCTTTTCTTCGCCGACCTTATCCGGGGTAACGAAGATCGTCTTGTATCCCTTGAGCTGACCGACCATGGCCAAGCCGACACCGGTGTTGCCACTGGTTGGCTCCACGATGGTTCCGCCTGGCTTGAGCTGGCCGCGCTCTTCAGCTCGCTCAACCATCTTCAACGCAATACGGTCCTTGATGGATCCGCCTGGGTTCAAGTATTCGAGTTTGACCAGTACCGTGGCTTTGATGCCGTCGGTCACGTGGTTGAGCTTCACCAGCGGGGTATTGCCGATCAGATCTAAAACTGTGGACGCATACTTCATGTCAAGAACTTTACCGGCGCTCGTCATACATGTCGTTCCGGAACGTAGCGAAACGTCATGCAGTGGACGTGATCTTTTCATCAGTGCTAAAGACTCCCGGTTGCCTTCCTGTCTGGATCAGACTATATGATGCGAAATATGCAGAAATCTTGGAGCTCCAGCTTCTCTCCCGGATCGCCAGTGTCGCTGGTCAAGTCCTTGGGAATCCTGCGTCGCGGCCAAGGCGATCCGACCATCAGGCTTTCGGAAACCGAGGCTTGGCTTGCTTTTGCCACGCCCGAGGGTCCGGCTACGTTGCACATCTCCAAGCCGCTGCGCCACGGACCTGCCGACTTCCAAACGTGGGGCTCCGGCGGCCCATGGGCGATAGAACGCGCGCCTCTCCTTTTGGGTGCCGACGACGACTGGAGCGATTTTGATGAGCAGGCTTGCTCAGGCGTGTTCCCGGAAATTGTTGTTCGAACCCGCGCCGAGCATCCAGATCTTGTCCTGCCTAAAACGGGCAGGATCTTTGAACATGCCATCGGCGCCATCCTGGAGCAACGGGTCACGGGCATTGAAGCGAACTATGCGTGGCGTTGGCTGGTCAGGAAGCTGGGCCATCCGGCGCCCGGGCCGGCTCCTGATGGACTGAGGATTTTCCCCTCCGCGCAGGAGCTTGCTCAACTGCAGCGTTGGGATTGGCAGGCCGCCCGGGTTGAAGGCAAGCGGGCGGAGACCATCAGGAAATTCGTCCAGGCATCCGGGGCCCTGAACTGGTGGGCCGATAAGCCCCTCAACGAGTCAAGGCCGACGGCGAAAGCGCCGGGAACACTTGAAGCGGCCATGGGTTCTGTGCATGGGATCGGTCCGTGGACCATCGCCGAAACACTGCAGCGCTCGCATGGCTCTGCCGACCACATTTCGGTCGGTGATTTCCATTTGGCTGATTTTGTCGGCCAGGTGCTCACCGGGCGCCGGATTACCGATCAGCAGATGCTTCAGCTCATGGCGCCCTATGCCCCGCATCGGCAGCGGGTCGTCCGATTGCTGGGGCTTTCAGGACAGAAAAAACAAAGCTTCGGGCCCCGCTACGCTCCGCTGGATCACCGGCAGAGGTAGGGCCCGAAGCCCACAAGCTCTCTTAGGAGTTAGCCTGGGCGGCTTCCTCGGCGATCTGCTTGTGTACTTCACTCATATCAATACCCTTGACCGCGGTGACCAAGTCTTCGAGCTGCGGCTGGTTCAAGGCACCGGCCTGCGAGAAGACGAGAACCTGTTCGCGGAACGCCATGATGGTAGGAATCGAGGTCACGTTGGCTGCACGTGCCAGGCCCTGTTCGGCTTCGGTATCCACCTTGGCAAAAACAACATCGGTGAACTTGTCCGAAGTCTGATCATAAACCGGGGCAAACTGCTTGCACGGTCCACACCAATCAGCCCAGAAGTCCACGAGGACGATGTCGTTGTCTTCAATCAACTTCGCGAAGTCGTCTTCGCTCACATTTCTAGTTGCCATGCCTATACGGTAGCCGAATTTCAGATGAAATACGTAGAAAGGTGATCTTCATTGAGAGTGGGAATAGATCCGGATCACAATCAAACCTTATCCGGAATGCAAAAAACTCCCGGATCAAGGATCCGGGAGTTATTTGTGGCAGATACTGGATTCGAACCAGTGAAGGCATAGCCAGCTGATTTACAGTCAGCCCCCTTTGGCCGCTCGGGTAATCTGCCGAGATTGCTCTTTCAAGAACATTTGTTCTTGTCGGAACGAGAAATAACTCTACAGGAGATTTTCGACGAAGTGAAATCGAGGGGGCTCTTTTCCCTGTAAGCCTGATCACAGCCCGATTTTAGGGCGCAAAACCGGTAGGCTATGTAGCGAATCAGACCCGTTACAGCTAGGAGTATTCACATGGCTAGTGATTCCACATTCGACGTCGTCAGCAAGGTTGATAGCCAGGAAGTCGCCAACGCGATGAACCAGGCCCAGAAGGAAATCTCCCAGCGCTACGACTTCAAGGGCGTCGGTGCTGAAGTAGATTTCAGCGGCGAGAAGATCCTGATGAAGGCTAATTCCGAAGAGCGCGTCAATGCGGTCCTCGACGTTTTCCAGACCAAGCTGATCAAGCGCGGCATCTCGCTGAAGTCCTTGGATGCTGGCGAGCCTTTCGCTTCGGGCAAGGAATACCGTATCGAAGCAAGCATCAAGGAAGGCATCGCTCAGGATGTCGCCAAGAAGATCAACAAGTTGATTCGCGATGAGGCCCCGAAGGGCGTCAAGTCGACCATCCAGGGCGACGAGCTGCGCGTTTCCTCCAAGTCCCGTGACGACCTGCAGGCCACCATGGCCCTGCTGCGTGACTTCGAAGAAGCAGACCTGCAGTTCGTGAACTTCCGCTAGACATAGCATCGGCACCAAACGTGCCTATAGAAGAGTGGAGGCGGCTTCCTTATCAGGAAGCCGCCTCCACTCTTGGTTTAATGACGTGCTATACCGGCGCAGGCATTCAAGTCCTGCGCCCCTTAGTACTGGCGTCCCCCTGCCATCGCTTCAAGACGGGCGATGCGCTGGTCCATCGGCGGGTGGGTGGAGAACATCTGCTTCAGTCGCGAACCGAAAGGGTTGGCGATCATCAGGTGCGAGCTGTTGACCAGCTTCTGGTCGCTGGAGGCCAGCGGCGCCTGGGAGATCCCGGATTCGAGCTTGCGCAGCGCGCTGGCCAAAGCCAACGGATCATTGGTCAGCTTGGCGCCATCTTCGTCGGCATCGTATTCGCGGGTGCGGCTCACGGCCATCTGGATGATGGAGGCGGCCAGCGGAGCCAGCAAGGACAGGGCGATCAACGCGATCGGATTGACGTTGCGGTTCTCATTGCTGCCACCGCCACCGAAGAACATCAGGAACTGGGCGATAGAGGTGATCACGCCGGCGATGGCCGCAGCCACCGAAGAGGTGAGGATGTCGCGGTTATAAACGTGCATCAGCTCGTGGCCCAGCACTCCGCGCAATTCGCGCTCGTCGAGCAGCTGCAAGATGCCCTCGGTGCAGCACACAGCCGCGTTCTGCGGGTTGCGTCCGGTAGCAAAGGCGTTGGGTGAAGAAGTAGGCGAGATGTACAGCCGCGGCATCGGCTGCTGGGCGTTCATCGACAGTTCGCGCACAATGCGGTACATCATCGGATTCTCGGCTTCGCTCACCGGGTAGGCATGCATGGAACGCAGCGCGAGCTTGTCGCTGTTCCAGTAGCCGTAGGCGGTGGTGCCCAGGCCGATCAGCGCGAAAACCCAAATGAACATCGACCGGCCGGTCCCGGCAGAAATGAGCGAACCGATAGCCAAGAGCAAGGCGAACATTCCGCCGAGCAGCAATGCTGTTTTCAGTCCGTTGTTATGTCCATGCACCCTAACGCACTCCCCTAAATGACAAAGACCAAGATGGTGATTCCTAGTCTAGTCAACGTACGGAAGCCTGTGCTGGTTCCGGCTTTTGAACATCTGTTGAAGGGTGTGATGCATGGAACTCGATTGAGCGTGTAGATTACGCTCAGCGGGGAATAAAACTGGCCCTGTGACGTTGTAGCTCATTAGTTGCAAAGTGCAATTTTTGCACTTGAGATCCGCCTAATTTGAATCACATTAGCTCGAAAGCGTACATCCTGAATGTCATCAAGCACCACCGCGCCCGTCCGCTCTGAACACAGCTATGGGCTGATCCAAGGCACTTCGGCCTACCTCATTTGGGGACTGCTCCCCGCCTACTTCCTGCTGCTTCCGCAGATCTCCGCGGTGGAGTTCGTGGCGGTACGCGTTCTGTTCTCATTGATTTTCTGCTTCATCCTGCTGGCCGCGACTTCTCAGATCCGCCAATTCGCCTCGATGTTCCGCGACACCAAGACCATGGGGCAGTTGGCTCTCGCGAGTGTCCTGATCGCCGCCAACTGGGTGCTTTACGCGCTCGCGGTGCTCACCGGGCACGTGTTGGAAGCGTCGCTGGGCTACTTCATTAATCCGATTGTCGCGATCTTGCTCGGAGTCATTGTGCTCAAGGAGAAGCTGCGCCCGCTGCAGTGGGCAGCAGTTGGACTGGCCACCGTCGCGGTGATCGTCTTGACCGTAGGCCTGGGGCGCGTGCCATGGATCTCCCTGGGACTGGCCTTCTCCTTCGGTTTCTACGGCTTGGTCAAGAACAAGGTAGGCACCAAGGGCAGCGCCCTGGGAGCGCTGAGCATCGAAACCCTGTGGCTGACTCCGTTGGCGATCATCTACGTCATCTGGCTTTCCCAGACTTCTGGCTCCACCTTGCTGGACAGCAATTGGGCCGGCGTCCTGCTGCTGGCCTCCAGCGGCATCATCACCGCGGTCCCGCTGCTGCTCTTCGGTGGCGCAGCCCGTCGCCTTCCACTGAGCACGGTGGGTTCCTTGCAGTTCATCGCTCCCCTGCTCCAGTTCATCCTCGGTGTCCTGGTCTTCGGTGAGCATATGCCCCTTGAACGCTGGATGGGCTTCATCCTGGTGTGGATCGCGGTCATCTTCGTCCTGATCGATATGCTTCGCGCACCGAAGGCAGGCCGCCTGCCAGAGCCCAAGAAAATCAGCTAGGTCCATGGCCCTGGGGCCATTAACTGGCTGAAGCGCCGGCTTCCTCCCTTGGAGGAAGCCGGCGCTTCAGTTTTTGTGCTTGGAACCTAGATGCTAGGCGGCCAGCTTGCGGATGGCCGATTCCAGAACGTCGAATGCATCGTTGAGCAGTTCATCGCCGATGACCAGCGGTGGCAGCAGGCGAACGACGTTGCCGTAGGTGCCGCAGGTCAGGATGACAACACCCTGGGCCAGGCACTCGGCGGCGATGGCCTTGGTCAGATCAGCGTCTGGCTCCTTGCCGCCAGCCTTGACGAACTCAAGGGCGATCATGGCACCGCGGCCGCGAACTTCACCGATCGATGGGAAGGCGGACTGCAAAGCGGTGAAGCGGGCGAAGAACTTCTCTTCGATCTCGCGGGCACGAGCTGGCAGGTCCTGCTCTTCCATGAACTTGATGGTCTCCAGCGCTGCGGCAACAGCTACCGGGTTGCCACCGTAGGTGCCGCCCAGGCCGCCACCGTGGACCGAGTCCAGCAGGTCAGCGCGGCCGACGATGCCCGACAGCGGCATGCCGCCAGCGATGCCCTTGGCAACGGTGATGATGTCCGGTTCGATCTGCTCGATGTCAGAAGCGAACCATGCGCCGGAACGTGCGAAGCCGGCCTGGACTTCGTCAGCGATGAACACGATGCCGTTTTCCTTGGCCCACTCGGCAACGCGTGGCAGGAAGCCGGTGGCAGGAACGATGAAGCCGCCCTCGCCTTGGATTGGCTCGATGATGATCGCAGCGATCTGGTCGCCGCCGATCTGCTTCTCCATTGCCAGGATGGCGCGCTCGGCTGCTTCCTTGCCGGAGATGTTCGGGTTCTCTTCGCGGAAAGGGTAGCTCATTGGCATGCGGTAGATCTCCGGTGCCAATGGGCCGAAGCCGCGCTTGTATGGGGCTGCCTTGGCGGTCAGGCCCATGGTCAGGTTGGTGCGGCCGTGGTAGGCGTGGTCGAAGGCGACAACTGCCTGGCGGCCGGTGGCGATGCGGGCTACCTTGATGGCATTCTCGACTGCTTCGGAACCGGAGTTGAAGAAGACTGCGCGCTTTTCGAAGTCACCTGGGGTGATCGAGGCGAGCTTCTCGGCCAGGGCAACGTAGTTTTCGTACGGAGCGACCATGAAGCAGGTGTGGGTGAAGCGCTGGGCCTGCTCTGCCACGGCCTTGGCCACGGCTGGGTTGGAAGCGCCCACGGTGGTCACGGCGATGCCCGAGCCCAGGTCGATCAGCTGGTTGCCGTCGACATCAACGATGATGCCGCCGTCAACGTCTGCCGCGTAGACCGGCAGGCTGGAAGCTACGCCGGCGGCAACTGCCTTGGCGCGGCGTGCGGCGAGTTCTTCCGACTTTGGGCCGGGGAATGGCCCGTTGATCTTGCGCTTCTGTTCAATGCGGTAGCTAACGTCCACCTGCTTGTCCTTTCACTATGGTTTTACGAGCGCGTGGCTCGACGTGTTCTTACAAGAAGAATATTCTTCGTGGCCCAATGCGACTACCAGAATTGGCACAACCAGCGCCGGGATCAGTAGTGCATCTGCACAGAAAAATACCTCCTCGTGCCAAGTGATGCTCGACACGAGGAGGTATTTGCTGCTGGGTCATGGAATTACAGGTTGTTGCTTCCTGCGGTTCCAGCGGTTTCGATCACGTCATCGTCATCCTTTTCGGGATGGCGCGAGAGGTTGATCAAAGCCAGGGCCAGGCCGCCCCAGATGGTCAGCATGGAAATGATCATAAAGACAATAGCGATGCCGCTCATGGCTAGTATTCCTTTCCGGCTGTTTCCGGGAGTTCTTCGGCTTCAACATTTTGCTGATGCTGTTCGAACTCAGGGTCGTTGATCTTGGAGTTCTTGCTCCACGGAATCAAGGACAGGACCACGGCGCCGACAATCAGCAACCCGGCCATGCCCCAGCCGAAGACGCCGTTGAACCACAGCGGGTAGCCGGAGTAGGACTCGTTGATCTTCGATTGGACTTCGTTGATCAGCATGTAGCCCAGGGCCGCTGGACCGATGCCGCCAACCAGGACCTTCCAACCGGTGCCCAGCTTGATGGAGCTGTGGCGGTTCATGTGCTTGGCCAGCTTTGGCAGCATCCCAAGGCCCGCGCCGAAGACGATCACCAAGACCAGCGCACAGGCCAGGATGCCGAACTGGTTCACGAAGGCGTCCATGGTATCCAGCAGGTACAAGCCGGTGGTGGTCGGGAACAGCAGCAGCGAAATGACGGCTACCGGAAGGACGACAACCAGGGTGGCCGGGGTGCGCTTCCAGCCCAGCTTGTCCTGGAAGGCCGCCACGATCACTTCGAGGATCGAGATCAGCGAGGTCAGGCCGGCGAAGACCAGCGAGCCGAAGAACAGCACGCCAATCAGCCCGCCCAGCGGCGCCTGGGAGACGATGGTCGGGAAGGCGATGAACGCCAGGCCGATGCCGCTGGTGGCCACCTCGTCAACACTGGATCCGGCGTTGTGCGCCATGAAGCCCAGGGCGGCGAATACGCCGATGCCGGCGAGCAGTTCGAAGCCGGAGTTGGCGAAAGCCACCACGTAGCCCGAACCGGTCAAGTCGCTCTTGCGCTTCATGTAGGACGAGTAGGTGACCATGATGCCGAAGGCCACGGACAGCGAGAAGAAGATGTGCCCGAAGGCCGCAGCCCAGACGGCCGGGTTCTGCAAGGCCGCGAAGTCCGGGGTGAAGAAGGCGTTCAGGCCGTCGACCGCGCCCGGCAGGAAAACTGACTGGACAACGAGAATCAGGAACATCACGATCAGCAGCGGCATGAAGATGCCGTTGGCGCGAGAGATGCCCTTATTCACGCCTGCGACCATGATCACGATGGCGATCAGCCAGACGATCAGCATCGGCACGAAGATGCGGCCGACCACGTCGAAGGAAACGCCTACGGTATCGGAGACCTCGAGGAAGTCCTTCATGAAGAAGCCGGAAGCACCTTCAGGGTTCTTTTCCCATGCCTTGGTGATGGAGAACCAGCAGTACATGGCCGCCCACGCGATGATGGCCGCGTAGTAGATGGCGATCACGAAGCAGATCAGCACCTGCCACCAACCGAGCATTTCGGTCTTGCGGTTGGCCCGACGGTAAGCCAGCGGGGCCGAGCCGCGGTAGCGGTGGCCGATCGAATAGTCGAGGAAGAGCAGTGGAATACCTGCGCAGAGAATGGCTACGAGGTAAGGGATCAGGAATGCACCGCCGCCGTTCTCGTAGGCGACGTAGGGGAAACGCCAAATATTTCCCAGTCCAACGGCCGAACCAACCGCAGAAAGAATGAAGAGCTTTCGTGAACTGAAAGTCTCACGCTTTTCCGATGCGAGTGGAGCGCCCTGTTTTGAAGATGGAGAGCTCATGTGTCTAAGCTACTGCAAAAAATTCACATTCTGGTCAATTTTGGGTAACGTGTGTCCATTATTTGAGCATTTTGCTGAAATGGGAACTTTCCGTCTGCCAACTAGAATGGCTCCATGGCAATTAGTTTACGCGGACTTCTGGAGCATGACGAGCTCGACCTCCGCCCGATGACCGAACACACCCACCGCGATGACATGGTCATCACCTGGTCAGCCATCACCGAGTTGCTCGATCCCTCGAAATTCCTCACCGGACGCGAAATCGTCTTGACCACCGGTGTGCGCCAGAAAACCAAGGCCGCCCAGCGCGAGTTCGTGCGCGTGCTGGCCGCCAATGATGCGGTAGCCCTCGGATTCGGCACCGGACTGGAGCATGCTTCGGTCCCCGAAGCCACCATCATCGCAGCCCGGGAAGTAGGGCTTCCCGTCTTCGAAGTCCCCTACCAGATTCCCTTCGCCTCGATTACCCGGCTGATCGCCGAAGCCATGAACGCCGATCACCTCAAGCGCGTGGAGAACCTGCTCAAATCCCACCAGAAGCTGGCCCGGTCCCTGCTCTCCTCCGACCTGGACAGCATGCTTGATGAACTTTCCCGGATGCTCGGCACGGAGGTCGCACTGAGCCTCCATGGCGAAGTGATCAGCGGCGACTACGACCCGGAACGCAGCTGGCACGAGCTGCCGGTAGCCACCGGCCTGCGCGATAAGTGCACCCTGCACCTGGCCGAACCCTACGTCCATGACCCTGTGGTGGATTATGCCCAGTCCCTCATCGGCTTGGAGATGGCCAATAAATCCCGGCTGCGTGCCTCGCAGCGCCAGGCCAACGGGCAGGTCCTGGCCGACTTGGCTGCCGGGACGCTTGTGGGCGCCGACGCCGCAGGACGACTTGGCGCCTTGGGCCTGAACCCGCAGCGCGAGCACTCGGTGATCCTGGTGCAGGCCTCCTCCCAGGCCGAGCGGCTGCAGACGCTGCCCCTGCCTGCGGATCTTTCCTCGCAGGTCTCGGCAATGATGGAAGGCCGCTTGGCGGTCATTGTCGCCCATAGCAAGGTGCAGCTGTCCATCAAGCACCTCGATGAGTACCTCGAATCAGCCGGGATCTCCGCCCGGGTAGGCTACGGCGGCCGCTACTCGAACACCACCGGAATCCGCTGGAGCTACTTCGAGGCCCTGGAATCCCTGCGCCATGGCGAACGGATCAATGTCCCCACCAAGCTCTCCCTCACCTCTCTGCTCTTGGCCGCGCGCGATGTGCCGCTGCAGGATCTCGCGGCCGAGGCCCTGGGCCCGCTCCAGGATTTCGACTCCACCCACGATTCCGACCTCTTGTTGACGCTGCGCGAATACCTGAACCGCGACGGTTCGGTCGGCGCCGTGGCCGAAGCGCTGGGCCTGCACCGCAATACCGTGCGCTATCGCATGCAGCAGATTTCAGAGCTTTCGGGCTACGACCCGAATGTGACAAGCGACCGAGTCCAGCTGTGGATCGCGTTGAGCGCACTTGAGCTTGGCTAATCTCGAATAGGATTAACATATGGCTGACATGTTTCTAGAGAAATTCCGCTCCCTGGTCCCCAAATATCTGGATGACCAGTGGAATGAAGCCGACGGGCTGAGCAGTGAAGAACTGCGAGAAGCCCTAGCCCAGTCCAAGGTCTCCATCCCCTTCGTGCTAGAAGAGTTCTACCTCGCACTAGGCAACAATGAAGATTTCATGGAGGCCTACCACTACTTCTTCGACCCCGAAGAACTGGAAATCGAAGACGGCCACCTGCTGTTCCTCGAAGACGAAGAGGAAAAGTTCGTCTGGGCGTTCAAGGCCTCGCAGCTCGATGTCCCCGATCCCATCGTCTACCGCCGCAACAATGCCAAGGGCACCTGGACCAGCGAGGAAGGCACGTTCAGCGAATTCACGCTGGACATGTTCGCTTGGGTCTTTGACGAGCTGGCCGCCGAACTGGAGGACTAGTGCTCCACCGATCCCATCAACCGGCCGGCTACCAGTGCCCGTTCTGCGAATTGGTACAGGACCGGCCCTTTAGCCAGGACAATCTCTGCGCGCCTACCGATCTGATCTATCAGACCGAATTGGTGGCAGCGATCATGGCCTGTGATGGGTTCGGAAACTACGGCGGGCATGCCATGATCATCCCCACCAGGCATCTGGAAGCGCTCTACGATCTGGATGATGCCACTGGGGCGGCCATCATGAAGGAAACCAAGCGCGTGGCCCTGGCCATGAAACTGGCCTGGGATCCGGAAGGAACCAGCACCCGGCAGCACAACGAACCGGCCGGAAACCAGCACGTATGGCACTACCACCAGCACGTGTTCCCCCGCTATCACGATGACCAGCTGTACCAGCAGCTGCGCCACCGGGTCTCGGTCCAGGACCGGGCAGTGAAGGCGAAGCAATTGCGTCAGGCGTTGTTCTCTCCCGAGCATCCCGAACCGCTGCAGGCTTCACAGATCATCCGTTGATTTCCAAGCCGAAGAAGAGCAGCTCATGAAGATCTTGATCTTCATGAGCTGCTCTTCTCTTTAATTCTTATTTCTGCCTAGGCGTCGCGGGTCACCACGGCATCGGCAAAGGAAATCAGTGCCTGCTTAACGGTGCCCTCGGGCAGCGGAGCCAGCGATGCGATCGCGTCATCGGCCCACTGGCGTGCGGCCTTCCACGCGTCGTGCACTGCCGCGTGGGCGCGCACCGCTTCCACGGCTTTGGCCAGTGCTTCATCGGTGGACAGGTCGGCATCAACCAGTGCGATGGCTTGCGCCGCTTGCTCGTCCCCTGCGGCAGCGGCCTGGCGCAGCAACAGGATCGGCAGGGTTGGAACGCCCTCGCGCAGGTCGGTGCCCGGAGTCTTGCCCGAGTCGGCCTTTTCCGAGGCGAGGTCGATGACGTCATCGGCAACCTGGAAGGCAACGCCTACCTTTTCGCCGTATTCGCGCAATACCTCGATGAATTGCGGCGCGCCACCGAAGCGGGCACCGAAAGCGCCCGAGGTGGAGAGCAAGGAAGCGGTCTTGTCGCTGATGACCTGCAGGTGGTGCTCGATTTCATCATCGCCATCACGCGGTCCGATGGATTCGTGCAGCTGGCCCAGGCACAGGCGCTCGAAGGTCCGCGACTGCCACATGACAGCCTCGGGACCCAGGTCTGCACCGAAGACCGAAGCGCGGGCGAAGATCAGGTCGCCGGCAAGAATGGCCACGGAGTTGCCCCAGACCTCATGGGCGGTGGGTGCACCGCGGCGCAGTGGAGCCGAATCCATCACGTCATCGTGGTACAGGGTTGCCAGGTGGGTCAGTTCCACCACGGCGGCTGCCTTGATCACTTCGTCGGTCACGCCGTGGCCGAGCAGGGAGGTGAGCAGCACCAGCAATGGGCGTACCCGCTTGCCGCCGGCTTCAACCAAGTGCCTGCTGGAGGCATCGATCAATGGATCGGAATTGGCCAGCGCATCGCGCAGCAGCTTTTCAACCTTCGCCATGCCCATGGAAATCGCCGGGCCGAAGTCCGGGTCCTCGGCAAGCATCGCAAAGCCCGAGGGAAGATTGATAGCCGCAGCTAATGCAGCGGTTTCAGGATTCAGCTCAATCGAGTCAGACACTTCATGTCCGGCTGCGGTCCAGTTGCTCTTCGAATCAGTCACTGTTCTACGGCTTACTTATCTTTCATCGGGGTGGCCATCGCGGTATGCGAAGACTTTATTGCCTGCATTATGCAGACAAACATCTCTTCACTCTAGCCGATGCTGTCCACCACTGGTTGCTGGCGCGGTACAAGACGCGGGGCTTTGTGGCCAGCGACCTAGCAGTTCGCTCTAGAGTTTACCGGCTGAAGCCAGCAGTTATCACCAGACCCGCCATATCTCACAGTCGTGACTGGGGACACCTGCACGGCATTTCCCCCGGCATTGCGCGGTAGGCTTAGCCTTATCATGTCTGCAGATTCGCCCGTTCTTAGCGCCAGCGCCCATCAGCTCTCGGCTCCTAGTCTCACCAGTGTCACCTTTGAATATGTTGATGCTCCCCCGAGCTTGCTTGACGACTCATTGCGTCACCGAAGCCTCGTCTGGACCCGCAACGGGCATGGCCTAGTCGGATTTGGCACGGCCGCGCGCCTGCACACCCACGGTGAGGAACGCTTCGCCCGGGCCCGCGCCTGGTTTGCACAGGTCATCGAGAACGCCGCGATCACGGATCCGCTGAATCGCCCTGGCACCGGTTTGGTCAGCTTCGGCTCCTTTGCTTTCTCCTTCACCAGCGTCTTCGAATCGCGCATGATCATTCCGCAGCTGGTCATCGGCCGCGATGAGCACACCGCCTGGATAACGCTCACCGGCACCGCCGAAGAACTCGAAGGCGCCACCTACGAGCAGGCACTCGCCCGCGCGAACGCCGCCATGGACGATGCCGCCATCACCGAGAGCGATGCGGGAAGCATCAAGCTCACCAGCGGACAGCTGACCGCAGGCTCCTACGTGCAGGCGGTCCACAAGGCCCTGGGCCATTTCGAAGAGCGCGGCATCTCGAAACTGGTGCTGGCCCGCGATGTGCTCGCCCACAGCAGCACGCCAATCGACCTGTCCAAGGTCGTCCACGCGCTGACCGAACGCTACGGCAATTGCTGGACCTACAGTGTTGACGGCTTGGTTGGCGCTACACCGGAAATGCTGGTGCGTGTCACCGATGGCTTGGCCGAGGCCCGCGTTTTGGCCGGCACCTTGGACCGCGCTGCGGCCGGGGCCGATGAGCCGGACTTCGCGCAGCATCATCTTTTCGAGGACCCCAAGCAGCGCAATGAGCATCAACTGGCCATTGATTCGCTGACCGACTCGCTGAATCCGATTTCCCATGGCATGAGCGCGCCGGAAGTGCCATTCATCTTGCAGCTGCCTAATGTGTGGCATCTGGCCAGCGACGTGCGGGCCCAGCTGCGGGCCGATGCCTCCGGGGCATTGCCTTCCGCGCTGGATGTCGCCGAGATCTTCCATCCGACGGCTGCGGTCTGCGGCACTCCGACGAAAAAAGCCGGGGTCCTGCTGCGCGAGCTGGAAGGCATGGATCGCGGCCCCTACGCCGGGCCGGTGGGCTGGGTTGACAGCCGAGGCGACGGCGAATTCGGCATTGCCTTGCGTGGCGGAATCCTGGAAGACGAAAAGCTGATGCGCCTGTATGCAGGGTGCGGCATCGTGCCCGGTTCTGTTCCGGAGGATGAGCTGGCCGAGTCGTGGGCGAAAATGCGTCCCATGCGCCAAGCGCTGGGCGCCGAATAGCTCCTGGCCGAGCAGGGCAAAGCTATATGACGGGCCAATGTTTCACTAGCGTAAATTTTCCTTGCCCTCGATGACACTTGTGTGAAGTGCGTCTCGTGCTGGTGTTAGCGCGGTTATGATTGGGGCATCGCAGTGATCCACTCGCAATGACCCGAAAGTAGGTTTTGATCCTATGCGTAGCCCCAAGAAAAAGTTCGCCGCTTCCATCGCGCTCAGCTCCGTAGCACTTCTTGCCATGACCGCCTGCGGTTCCAGCAGCGGCTCCAGCTCAGAGCCCGAAAGCGCATCCTTCCCGCTCAACGAGGGCAAGCTGACTGTATGCTCGGATATCCCCTACGAGCCATTTGAATTCAAGAAAGGCGACGAGATTGTTGGCTTCGACATGGACGTCGCCGCAGAAATCGCCAAGGACGCCAAGCTGGATCTGAACGTCATCGACGCCAGCTTCGACTCCATCGAATCGGGCCTGTTCAGCACCCAGTGCGACATCGCAATCTCTTCGATCTCCATCACCGATGCACGCAAGGAGAAGATGGACTTCTCCACCCCTTACATGGATGATGACCTGGTTCTGATCGCCAAGAACGGCTCGGGCATCACCGATCTGGAAACCGCCAAGGACAAGAAGGTCGGTGTCCAGCAGGCCACCACCGGTGAAAAGTACGGCAAGGAAAACGGCCTGGAGAACCTGGTCGGCTACGAAGATGCCGGTCTGCAGACCCAGGCCCTGCTGGCCAATCAGGTTGACGCGGTGCTGGGCAACCAGTCGGTGCTCGGCTACGCAGTGAAGGACAAGCCGGACTACAAGGCTGTCGCCAACTTCAAAACCGGTGAACAGCTCGGTGTTGCCGTGCCTAAGGACAAGGCCGACACCCTGGAATTGGTCAATGGCACCCTCAAGCGCCTGACCGATGCCGGCACCATGGAAGAACTGACCGTGAAGTGGTTCGGCGAGAAGTAATTCTTCTCTGAACACGGATTGATCTACCGGGCGGGGGTTCGCCACGCAAATCATGCCAATTGGCGTGCTTGCTACCCGAACCCCCGCTGCCTTTACGAGAGGTACAAAACCAATGGCAATGACTACTAGTCAGCGTGCCCGTACGAGCAAAATCATTCAGATTGTGCTCTTCTTTGTCATCATCATCGGCCTGATTGCCCTGGTTGACTGGGAAAAAGCGTCCTATGCTTTTTTCTCCTTCGACAAGCTCGGACCGATGTTCCCGGACATGATTCTGGTGGGCCTGAAGAATACGATCTTCTACACCATCATCTCCTTCGCTTTCGGCTTGGTTCTGGGCCTGTTGCTGGCCCTGATGAAAATGGCCAGCTTCGCCCCCTACCGCTGGTTCGCCACCGCATTCATTGAATTCTTCCGCGGCATTCCAGCCATCTTGGTACTGCTGGCCTTCGGCTTCGGCTTGCCACAGGCATTCGGTACGACCTGGCCGCAGCCGGTCAACGTGATGTTCGCCTTGGGTCTGGTGTCTTCGGCCTACATCGCGGAAACCCTGCGCGCTGGCTTGCAGGCTGTGCCCAAGGGGCAAACCGAAGCAGCCCGCTCGCTGGGCATGCCGGCCTGGCGTGCCATGGTCACCATCGTCATCCCGCAGGCATTCAAGATCGTTTTGCCTCCAATGACCAATGAGATCATCTTGCTGACCAAGGACACCTCGCTGGCGTTCATCCTCGGTGCCGCCGTGGCCCAGTACGAGATGACCAAATTCGGCCGAGATGGCATTTCCCAGCTGGATGCAGGTATCACCCCGCTGGTCGTAGCCGGCCTGTTCTACCTGGTGATCACCATTCCGCTGAGCCTGGTAGCCCGCAAATTCGAATCCCGCGCGGCGAAGACCAAGCGATAGTTAGGACTTGAGAATGTCGACTGACAATAATGAACTTTCAGTCCATGCCGCTGGTGTGGAGATCACTGGACTGCGCAAATCCTACGGCGATAACGAGGTGCTCAAAGGCATCGATCTGAACGTCAAGCCAGGCGAAGTCGTGTGCCTGATCGGCCCCTCGGGCTCCGGCAAGTCCACGTTGCTGCGCTGCGTGAACCTGCTCGAAAAGCCGAACGGCGGAACCATTCTGGTGGGCGGTTTCAACGCCACCGATCCAGAGGTCAACTTGGATCAGATGCGCCAAAAGGTTGGAATGGTCTTCCAGCAGTTCAACCTCTTCCCGCACCTGACCGTGCTGGAGAACTGCACAGTGGCTCCGATCAAGGTGCTCAAGCGCAAGAAGGTTGATGCGCAGAAGATCGCCAAGAGCCACCTGAATCGCGTTGGCTTGGGTGACTTCGGCGAGCGCTACCCTGACCAGCTCTCTGGTGGACAGCAGCAGCGCGTGGCCATTGCCCGTGCCCTGTCCATGGAACCAACCCTGATGCTCTTCGATGAGCCAACCAGCGCGTTGGACCCGGAAACTGTCGGTGAAGTTCTGGCCATCATGAAGAGCCTCGCCCAGGCGGGCATGACCATGCTGGTGGTGACCCACGAGATGGCCTTCGCCAAGGAGGTCGCTGACCGTGTGGTCTTCATGGACGGCGGCGTTGTGGTGGAAGAAGGCAAGGCCGCGGAGGTCATTGGCAATCCGCAGCAGCCGCGTACCCAGGACTTCCTGCGTCGTGTCCTGGATCCGACCCACATCGATATCTAAGAAATGTAGTTAGAGTTCATCCCCTGCACCCGGTTCCTATTGGCCCCGGGTGCAGGGGATGAGTCGTTTAAGGCTGGTTATCTCGTCATTGCCCAGGCCAGCTCAGCTGTCCGATCTTCTCATTCAGTGACTGGTTATCCGCCCGCAGATGATCCCTCGATGCGCACACTTCAATCAAACGCAGTGCTGCTCCCCCGCGGTGGCCCAGCAGGCTGCCCAGTTCTTCCTTGGAATCCGCGCGCTCGTACTCCCAGCCGTAGGCCTTGGCCAGTGACTGGATGTCAAAGTCCTGCGGCGTGGAGAACAGGCGTTCCACCGCATTGGCGTAGTGTCCCGAGTCGGCCACGGCCCCGTGTTCCAAGGTGGAGAAGATGGCACCTCCGCCGTCGTTGTACACGACAACGTCCAGTTCAGGCTTCTTCTCCCCCGGTGTCCAAGACAAGGAGCTGGCGTCATGGGCGAAGGTGATGTCCCCCATCACCGCTACCGTGCGCCGCTGGCTCCCCACGGCCAGTCCGAGCGCCGTCGAAATGGTGCCGTCGATGCCGGCCAAGCCGCGATTGGCATGCACGGCGATGCCGTCGCTGGGGCGGGCAGCGAGGTCGAAATCGCGAACGATATTCGAGGACCCCAAGAGCAGGACCTCAGGCTGGTGCTCCCAAATCGCTTCGGCAACCAACAGCCCGTTGATGCTGGTATTGCGGTCAATATCTGTGCGAAGCTCGAGGGCTTGGGCATCAAGTTCTTGCCAGCCAGCCAGCCAGCCTGCTGGCGCGCGGCCGGCGAATTCCTGTAGTTCCTGCCAGTTGCCGATAGGCGTTTCACGGCGGCGTCCGGCTTCGTACCAGGCCACAGGGGCAGGCTGCCAGATCGCGGAGGCAATCGACGGATCAGCCATCAGTCTGGCCACCGGTCGGCTGAGGGTGGGGCGCCCGAAGAGCACTACGCGTTCAATGTGTTCTATCCCCACGGATATCAGCGGCCGGTAGTGGGTGATGGCATGATCCGAAAACCGGGCGTTGGAGGAAGGCTCAGCAAAGAGCGGCAGGCCCAGCTGGTTCGCGAACTCCTGGGCTTGCGGCCCTGCATCGTGTCCGGCCACCACCACGGTCCTGCGCTGTGGGAGGCTCTTGGTTGCAGGTGCCGGCGCTGCCTGCTGTTCGGCGCGTGCAACCGGCCAGGTACCCGGCGTGATGTGTGCCCAGTAGGGATTGCTGATGCTCTCGTTGTCTGCTGGGGTCAGTGGATCCCTGAATTGCAGATTCAGTTGAACTGGACCGCCAGGAAGATGCGCATCTCCCTGCAGCGCCAGCAGTGCTTGCTCAAGGCATGCTCCCGGTTGCTGGCCGGCTGGCACGTTGAGGGCGAGACGGACGTGGTCACTGAAAAGGGTCTTCTGCTTGGTGCTCTGGCTGGCGCCGGTTCCGTGCAGTTCATCGGGGCGATCCGCGGACAGAACCAGTAGCGGCGTTGCGGTGTGGTTGGCTTCCATGACTGCTGGAAGCATCTGGCCAATAGCGGTACCGCTGGTAGCGGCCACGGCAACCGGCGTTCGGCTGCTCTGGGCCAGGCCAAGTGCCATGAAGGCCGCCGAACGTTCATCGATGCGCACGTGGATCCGAAGCAGCCCGGCATGCTCTGCTTCGGCCGCCGCATAGGCCAGAGGCGCGCTGCGCGAGCCGGGTGAAATAACCAGGTCTCGGATGCCAGCTTGAATCAGTGTGCCAAGCACCGTTCGGGCCGTGGTGATGGCTAGTTGCTGATCTGGTTGCGGCGATCCCACGCGGTGTGGCTCCTTCGATTCCTAAGCTAAGGCAGTGCTCCCAGTCTATGCCTTGATCCGTGCTCCCCATGTATGAGGGTGCACGAAGGCGCCGGGGCAATCAGCGTGCTGATCACTCCGGCGCCTTGATGCGCGGATGGCTACAGGCTACTTGTTCTTGCCTTTGCCCTTGCCATTGCCCTTGCCTGGGTTCGAGTCTTCCTTGAAGACCTGCACCACGCTTGGACGCGGGCCGTAGAACTGGCCGGCACCCGAAGCAGCGGAGCTGCCTAGGAAGTCCGGGAACAGCGACGTTGGTGCAGCGTAGGTTCCGCCTTCACCCGGGTGCTGGACCGAGACGAAGACCGAGTTGTCCTTGTCGTGGATCAGCGGGCCACAGGTCTCTGCACCGGTTGGCACGGCCAGGAACTGCTCGACACGGCCACGGTCCTTGCCGGTCAGGGTGACCTTGTGCAGCGCATCCGAGTAGCCGATGGTGCTTGGCGCGCCGTCGGTGGAGATCCACAGGTTGCCCTTGGAATCGAAAGCCAGGTTATCCGGGCAGGAGATCGGCGAAACTTTGTCGGTAGGGTATCCCGAGAAGTAGGTGGAGCCGTTGACCTTCGGATCACCGGCAACCAGCAGGATATTCCACGTGAACTTGGTGCTGGTTGCGTCGTTGCCAGCCTCGGTGAGTTCGATGATGTGGCCATCACGGTTGGAGATGCGTGGGTTTGGCTCAGTGGCGCCTTCCTTGCCATCCTTGCCGCGGTCCGAGTTGTTGGTCAGGGCCACGTAGAGCTTGCCGGAGATCGGGCTTGGCTCAACGTCTTCCGGACGGTCCATCTTGGTGGCGCCGATCTTGTCAGCTGCCAGGCGGGTGTACACCAGGACCTCTTCAACGCTCATGCCATCGACCATGGAAGCGCCGCCCTTGACCAGTGGCAGCCAGGTGCCGGTGCCATCGAAAGCGCCATCGGATGGGACCTGGCCGCTGCCGTCGAGTTCGCCCGCTGGCGAGTTGCCGGTGAACTGAGCGACGTACAGGTCGCCCTCGGAGAGCAAGGACATGTTCGCCTTGCGGTCATGCTTAGAGTAGGTGCCCTTGGAGACAAACTTGTACAGGTATTCGAACTTGGAGTCATCGCCCGAGTAGGCCACGGCCTTGCCGTTCTTGGCAATGCGCACGTTGGCGCCTTCGTGCTTGAAGCGGCCCAGGTTGGTGTGCTTGATCGGGGTGGACTTTGGATCCTGCGGGTCGATTTCGATGACCCAGCCGAAGCGGTTTGCTTCGTTTTCGTATCCTTCGTTGGCCAGGCCGAAGCGTGGATCGGTGTCCTCCCAGCCGCGTTCGGTCGCGCCGGTGCCGATACCGTAGCGTGCTTCTTCGGCGGTGCCCTTGCCGCTGAAGTACTGGTCGATGTTCTCTTCACCGGAGAGGATGGTTCCCCATGGGGTGGTGCCGCCGGAGCAGTTGTTCAAGGTGCCGAGGACCTTGGTGCCGGTAGGGTCAGCAACGGTCTTGAGCAGGTCGCTACCTGCTGCTGGGCCGTCGATGGTGAATTCGGTCTGCGCGGTGATGCGGCGGTTGCGCTCGCCGCCCTGGACGTAGGTCCACTTCTTGTCTTTCTTCTTGCGTTTGACCTCGACCACGCTGAAGCCGTGGGCGTTCATGGCGATGCGGCGGGCCTCGTCCTTGTTCGCTTCGAACCAGGCGGCGTCGAACATCATGTCTTCGTTGGTGTATTCGTGGTTTGCCACCAGCACGCCGGTGCGGCCCGAATACTTGTCAACGATGATGTCAAGGTAATCGCAGTTGTAGCCGAACTGTTCAGCCTGCTTGCGTGCACTCTGGTTGGTGGCATCAAACTGCGCAGTGTTCTTGAATAGCGGGTCACCCCAACGGATGATGGCGTTCCAGTCATAGCCTTCTGGGACGCTGACGTTATCTACTGAACGCGACACCGGCTCAATGGCATCGAAGGACAGGTGACCGCCGGCGTTGTTGCCATTCTTCAGTGGCACCAATGGTGCTGCCACGGCGTCCTGCGCGCCGAAGAACTGCGGCCCAACGACTAGTGCGGAGGCGCCGACAGCGCCCAAGCCGAGCATGCTGCGGCGGGACAGGGACTTATCGGCAATGTCCTTGAAATAGCTGTTGGACGAGGTGTTGCAATCCGGCTTAACGCAGGCATCTCCACATTTGAAGTGGCAAGTAGCTGCGGAACGTCCGCCACGGGTATGGCCTAGCATTGGCAAAAGGGTACGGGTCGGATTCATGATCCATCACTTCCTCAGTTAGGGCTCGCTGTCAGGGGAACGACGCGATATGAGGTTTTCACCCGGAAGTGTGCAAATTGCAACGCCTAAGTTAACTGCGGGGAAATAGATGGGTGTCGAGAATCAGGCATTGGCTAGCTGTTCGTAGCATTGCTCGACTCTGCGTAACCACCAGTCAACCCGCTGCTGCTCCGGACGAAGCTGCTTGAGTTTATCGCTATCCGGATTAATGCGCCTTACCGGAAGATACCCGGCGGTAGCCAGCAGCGGTTCACTGCAGACATCATCGGCGAAAAGGGTTCCAGTGGATAGTCCGCACGCATAGGGCAGTTCTGGCAGGGCGCTGGCCAAAGCAGCGGCTTGGGCCAGGCCCACCGAGGTATCCAAGGCGCTGGAAACAACAACATCAAGTTCCGCTTGCTGGGCAATGTCCAGGACAGCTGCGATCCCGCCCAGCGGCTGGGCTTTGATGACCATCAGATCTGCCGCGCCCAGTCGTGAGACTTCCAAAGGGTCGGTGTGCTTGCGCACGGCCTCATCGGCAGCGATTTTCAGAGTGATCCCGGCGTTGTGCAATTGTTCTCGCACCTGCGCCAAGCCGGTGATTCCTGGCACGGGCTGTTCAGCGTATTGCAGATCGTAGTCGCTCAAGGCTTTCAGCGCGTGGACTGCCTGGCCAATATCCCAGCCCATATTGGCATCAACGCGCAGTGCTGCCTGCGGATACAAACGACGTGCTTCTGCCACTCGGGCGCGGTCGTCTTGAAGGCTCTGGCCCTTTTCTGCAACTTTGATCTTGATGGTGTGCGGTGCGTCGTACTTTTCCAGTACTGACCCGACTTCGCTGGCTACTACCGCTGGCAGGGTTGCGTTGACCGGGATGGTGGCGCGCAGCGGTTCCGGGAACGGCTCGTAGGCTGCTTCGATGCCGGCAGCCAGCCAGCGCGAGGCTTCAGCTGGAGCGTATTCGACGAAAGCAGAGAATTCTCCCCAGCCTGCGGGACCTTTGATGAGCAGTGCTTCCCGCTGGGTGATCCCCCGGAATTTAACTCGCATGGGCAGGCGGACTACATGGCTGTTGGCCAGCACTTCAGCCAGCGGTGGAAGTTCAATGCTCATGGTCTAAGCCTAGCGAGCGTGGGCATGGTTACACTGCCATCGGCTGACATTTGCCCGGCAAGTTGTGCAAGGCTAGAGATATGCCTCGACATTCAGCACCTGCGCGTCCACACCATCTTCGGTGGTGGTTGGCTCTGCTGCTGTTGGTTGCTTTCTTCTGCGTGGAGTATTTCTTCTTTGTGCATCTGCGCGCCGGGCAGTGGGCAGATCAGGCTGGCTTCGTGGCATGGTCACAGTGGTGGCCGCGCACCGAGCTGCTGGATCCTGTCCGTCAATTCCTGGACCTATTGCCGGTAATCTGCGGTGCGATTGCCGCGGTCTTCCTGTTGTACCGGGTGATCAGGGATCGGCGGTTCTTGCGTGCCACGGTGGCGATCCTGGCTTGCGCCGCGGCACTGGCCAGCACCCAGCTGCTGAAGCACGGCGTTTTGATCCGGCCGGATTTCAATTTCGGCACGACGGGCAATTCATTCCCCTCGGGGCACACCACCGCTGCCGCGGCCGCGATGGGATTGATGTTTGTCATTTCCCCGCCGAAGCTGCGTCCCGTGGTGCAACCCATTGCCTGGCTGTTCGCGACAGTTACCGGCGTCGCCACCCTGGTGTGCGGTTGGCACCGCCCCAGCGACATTGCCGCCGGTTTTCTGGTGGCTGCCTTCTGGATGGTGCTGGCCAGCGCGGTTTTGCAGCGGATCCAGCCTTTGAGCCACGAGGTGCCCAAGACCAGCTGGTCCCGGGGTGTCGGGACTGCCAGCATTGTCGTGTGGGCCGTTGTTGTCGTCTTGTCGTTCATCTTGCCGCACCCGCATATTCAGAAGATCCCCGATAGCTTGCAGCTGGCGTACGCGGTGCTGGGAATCGTTCACGTGATTGCGGCATCGTTGATCTCATCGCTGGCTTTGCGCTCAGTCGTGATCGGACCGATGCGGACCTTCCAGAAGTAGTAACGCTGTCAGGATCCGTTCTTCAGCATGATCGCGTTCAGCTGCTCCGCGCCTTGCTCGGAGTTGGGAATGGTCACGGCGAATCTCGACGAATTCTTCAGCTCGAATGCCAACCCTTCATGACGCCGAAGAACCACTGCTGACCCGCCCGGGAAAAAGCGCCATCCCCAGCCACCCCAAGTCATCGGGTCGATTTCAGTGCTGGTGACCGATTCGATCTCCTCGGGCTTGATGGTCCGCAAGGGGAAGCCAAAAAGCGCTGATGTCACCCGGGTGCGCTGTTCGGTAATGCTCACTCGGATCCAGCACAGTCCCAGCACCAAGGAGCAGACGATCAAGCAAACGACCAGGCTGATGATCGTCGCGGTCCAATTGGCCTGTCCGGACCTGTTGTAGCTATCGAACAGTGCGAAAATGCCGATACCGGCAACAACGAGCCCGAGCATCCACAGCCACCAGGGAGCCTTCATGGTTTCCCTGAATTCGCCGACCTCCGGCAGCGCAGTGCCTTGCGGCGCTGGAGTGGTAATTCCTTGGGCCTGGTTAATGCGAACTTGCCGCTGTGCCTGCAGCTGTTTCGAATAGGACTGGTAAACGCCGCAAATCCATAGCGGGCTGAGCGCCAACAGCGTGCAGGCAAGCATCGGAAGCATCCAGATGCCGATGACTGCTGTCTGGGGAGTTTCCGCTAGGACTGTCGGAACCACCGAGCCAATGAAGACCCCGGCGGTGGTCCATGACAGAAGCGAACCAATAAACAGAATCGTTAGTAGCAGTGCAGGTCGCCTGGTTAGAGCCAATGCGCTCAGGCCGATAATGCTCCCCACGGCGCTCAAACCAATGGCCACGGGGACGAGAATCTCGGTGCGGGTGAATTCGTCAGGATAGGTGGATGACCAGTGGGTCGCTGTGAGTTCCGGTAGTTGGTTGGCCAGCGGAAGGTAGATGCCGAGCACGATGACGACTGGCAGGACCAGTACAACGGACAGCCACGGACGATTCTTCACTTTATGCATAGCCGCTTCCCTCTCATCCCCTGCCCTAATTGGATGGCTCCTTGGCTAGCGGAGCCACGAACTTCTACATTCACTTCCATCAAGAAAATATGTGCACGCTTACGACTTAAACTCTATCTTGACATGGCGATAAATGATCGACCGAGACTCAAATATCAGCAAAAAGGATGATGCCCGCCGAACCACAACGGTTCGACGGGCATCATATAAGGCAAGTACTGAGCCATTATTCCTAGAGCGTCGCGAGGGCTCGTTTCGGGTCGGTCATCGCATCGGCGACATAACGCAGGAATCCTGCTGCTGTCCCGCCATCACAGACCCGGTGATCAAAGCTCAACGTCAATTCGCAGATCGAACGGACCTTGAGCTGGCCATTGACCACCCATGGTTTTTCGATGATGCGGCCCAGGCCGAGAATTGCGGCCTCCGGGTAATTGATGATCGCTGCCGAGCCATCCACATTGAAGACGCCATAGTTATTAATGGTGAAGGTGCTGCCAGACAGATCAGCCACTCCGGCTTTGCCTTCGCGGGCCACCGATGCCAGGCGGGCGAATTCGGCCGAGAGTTCCTGGGCGTTGAGCTTGTGGGCATCACGCACGTTCGGAACCACCAGGCCGCGATCGGTCTGCGCAGCGAAGCCCAGGTTCACACCTTCGAAGAGGGTGTGGCGCAGGGAGCCGTTGGCCTCGACATCAATCCGGCTGTTGAGTTCCGGGAAGCGCTGGAGTCCAGCCACTGCGAAACGCGAAATCAATGCCATGACGCTTGGTGCCTGGCCCTCGGTTTCCTTGATCTTGGAACGCAGCTTCAGCAGCTTGGTCACGTCCACGTCGACCCAGACGGTGGCCTCTGGTATTTCCCTGCGCGAGGTGCTCATGGCGTTCGCAATGGTCTTGCGGACACCGGAAAGCACCTGCGACGAGGCAACTGGCAGACCGGTCCGCAAATCCTTTGAGCCGCCAACTGCCGCTGACTCTGGCTTTGATGCAGAGGCCTGAGCAGCCTGCATCGGCTCTTGAACGACAGGAAGACTCGATGGCTGCTCCGAGGCAGGTCGTGCCAGCGCGGCTTCGACATCAGAGCGCAGAATCAATCCCTGCGGGCCACTGCCCTTCACGGAATTGATATCCAATGCATTTTCCCGCGCCAACTTGCGCACCAGCGGGTTGATGACGCGCACCGCTTCACTGGATTCCTGGACCGCGAGCGCAACGCCAGCACCCACGCCTCGCGGCTTGCGCCGGCGGCTGGTCTTGCGCTGGGCAGACCCCGTGCCATAACCGATCAGCACATTGCCGCTGCCTTCATCCTCATCGGACTCGGACTCGGCCTCGGTTTCAGCTTCGCTCGACGGCGTCCGGGTCCCGGCCAGTTCCTCTTCACGATAGGACTGGGCACGCTCCATCTCGGGTTCCGATGCCGGAGAAGCTTCTTCCCCGCCGGTATTCACGGAGATAAAAGGCTCATCCACCAGCATCATCTGGCCGGCTTCGCCATGCAGGGTCGAGACGACGCCCTCGAAGGGGCAAGGGATCTCCACCAAGGATTTGGCTGTTTCGACTTCTGCGATCGGCTGATCCACCGCCACTTCATCCCCGGCAGCAACCATCCAACGCACAAGTTCCGCCTCAGTCAGTCCCTCACCAAGGTCAGGCAGCAAAAAAGTCTTGACGGTCATTTATGCCTCCCACTGAAGTTGATCAACAGCATCCAGAATGCGTTCGGCGCTGGGCAGGTGGTACTTTTCCAAGGTCGGGGCCGGGTAGGGAATATCGAAACCGGTGACCCGCAGTACCGGCGCCGCCAGCGAATGGAAGCAGCGTTCCTGCACCCGGGCAACAATTTCACTGGCAACAGAGGCAAAGCCTTGAGCTTCAGCCACTACGATGGCACGTCCCGTTTTGCGAACCGACGCGCACACAGTCTCATCGTCAAAGGGAACGATGCTGCGCACGTCGACGACCTCTAGATTGATGCCTTCCTCGGCAGCCATCTTGGCGGCTTCCAAAGCCGTCGAAACGCTCGGGCCGTAGGTGATCAGCGTGGCGTCGCTGCCGGCGCGGGCAATACGCGCGCGTCCTTCTGTTGGCGCGCTCTTCTTCGCTTCATAATCACGTGCCAGCTGCTCAAGATCCACCTGCTCCTTGGACCAGTACAGCTTCTTGGGCTCGAAAAAGACCACCGGATCATCAGAATCAATGGCTTCACGCAGCATCAGGTAGGCATCTTCCACGCAGGACGGAGTAAAGACCTTCAACCCCGGGGTATGCGCGTAGTAGCCTTCCGAGGAATCGCAGTGGTGCTCCACGCCGCCCACGCCGCCGGCATATGGAATGCGGATCACCAGTGGCAAGGACAGCTTGCCCTGGGTGCGGTTGCGCATCTTGGCCACATGCGAAGCGACCTGTTCAAAAGCCGGGTAGGCGAAAGCATCAAACTGCATTTCGATAACCGGGCGCATGCCATTGATGGCCATGCCCACTGCCATGCCAACGATGCCGGATTCAGCCAGCGGGGTGTCAAAGCAGCGCTGGGCGCCAAAGCGTGCCGTCAGCCCGTCAGTAATGCGGAAGACGCCACCTAGGGTTCCTACGTCCTCGCCAAAAATAACGACGGAGTCATCGGCCACCAGCCCGTCGGCGAGCGCCGTATTCAATGCCTTGCCGAAGGTCACCGGCTGGTTTTCGTTGGCAGCCTTGGCGGCTGCACGCGCGGTAGCTGCGCTCACATTAGGGTTCACGCGCGATGTCGTGGCAGTCATCCTAGGCCTCCTCGCGGTCTAGTTCGTCAACAAGCAGGGCCTGCTGCTCGGCGAGCTGGGTGCTCTTGGTGGAATAAACGTGTTCAAAAAGTTCACGAGGATCCGTATTGGCATCCTGGTTCATGCCATCTCGCAGGGTCTTGGCCACAGCTTCAGCGTCTTGGGCGATCTTCGCGGCGGCGTCATCGGTCAGCAAGCCGGCATCTTCGAGATACGCCTTCATGCGAGTCACCGGGTCCTTGGCGATCCAGGCTTGGACCTCGGAATCCTCGCGGTAGCGCTTGTCGTCATCCGCGTTGGTGTGCGCTTGCATGCGGTAGGTGTGGGCTTCAATCAGCAGCGGGCCATTGCCCTCACGTGCCATGCGTACGGCACGGGTCATGATGGCCATCAATGCCATCAGGTCATTTCCGTCAACGCGCTCGCCGGCCATGCCATAGCCCACGGCCTTGTGGGCCAGGGACGGTGCTGCGCTCTGGTGCGATAGCGGTACGGAGATGGCGTACTTGTTGTTCTGCACGAAGAAGATCACCGGAAGATTGAACACCGCAGCGAAGTTCAGGGCTTCATGGAAGTCGCCCTCGCTGGTGGCGCCGTCGCCGCACATGGCTACAACAACGGTGTTTTCTCCGCGAAGCTTCGCCGCGTGGGCTACGCCGACGGCGTGCAGCAGCTGGGTGGTCAGCGGCGTGGACATCGGCGCGCACTTGTAGGCCTTGGGGTCGTACCCGCAGTGCCATTCGCCGCGGAAGCTGGTCATGACTTCCATCGGGGCTACGCCCTTGGTGAGCACTGCAACGGTGTCGCGGTAGGTAGGGAAAAGCCAGTCGTTGTCCTCAAGGCACAGGGCCGCGGCGATCTGGCAGGCTTCCTGTCCGTGGCTTGATGGGTACACGGCCATGCGGCCCTGCCGAACCAGGGCGGAGTTCTGGTCGTTGACGCGGCGGCCGGTGACCAGGGCTGCGTAGGCTTCCATGAGGCGGGCCGGGCTAGGCAGCGGGTATTCGTGTCCTGGTTCGGTCCCCTGCTCGTTCTCCGGACGAAGTGTTCCATCCGGATTGAGCAAGTTGATCATGTGCCGCGCTGGCAGCATGTAATCTTCTGGGCTGATGCCGAACTTTTTGCTGACTTCGGACATGCGATCCGAGGTTGCTTCTGCGCTCATGTTCCCCACCTTTCGTACTTTGGGCTCAGTCCATGGGCGCACGCCCTTGTGACTCAGTTCACCTAAACATCATTTGCAATCAATTATGCGTAGCGATTGCATTCTGTATCCACTCGGCCGGAAAATCGTGGAAAGTTGAGATTGAGATACGTATACTTGTGGACGAAATGTTTCAATAAAATGTCTTTGGCGTTGAGACGTCAGACACATTGAAAAGGAGAATCATGGCCGCGGAAGCGGAGCTGAAACTTGATGAGGTCGACCGCGCGATCCTGGCGGAACTGACCCAGGATGGACGGCAGTCGGTAACTACAGTTGCCCAGAAAGTCCATGTGTCCCGTGCCCACGCCTATTCGCGCATTGCCAAGCTGCAAGATGCCGGGGTGATCACGCGCTACACGGCGGTCATCGACCCGGTGAAGGCAGGACTCAAGGCCAGCGCCTATGTCACGCTGAAACTTCGCCAGCACTCGTGGCGCGAGCTGCGTGACCACCTTGCTTCCATCCCCGAGGTCCAGCACATCGGCTTGGTGGGCGGGAACTTCGACGTGATTCTTCTGGTGCGGGCCAAAGACAATCTGGATTTGCGCCGGGTCGTATTCGAAGAACTCCAGGCCCTGCCCACGGTGCTTGATACGCAGACCCACCTGATCTTCGAGGACACCGACACCCGCTAAGCCTGACTGCAGCGCGCTGCGGCAACGCCGCCTTCACGACAAAAGCTGCTCCCTAGCTGCAGGTTCATTTAGAACCAGCGGCCAAGGGAGCAGCTTTGTGTTTTTAAGTTGTATTGAATTCTTCGGGACTATTTCTTTCCGGTGAATACCGGCGGCCGCTTCTCCTGGAAGGACTTGAACCCTTCGGCATAATCCGCGGTATCGCATAATGCAGCTTGGGCCCGGTTTTCGTTGTTCATCGAAGCCCACAAGCCAACCCGCTGATCACGGATTTCCTGTACCAGCGCCTTGGACGCGACGAAGGCCTGGGTTGCCCCTTGCGCGACTTTTTCAATCAGCGCTTCACTGCGGGCTACAAGTTCTTCTGCCGGAAAAGCTCGGGAGAACAGGCCAGAGCGGACAGCCTCCGCACCTGAAATCAATTCAGCAGTGTAGATCATGTCCAGCGTCCGGTGGGCGCCAAGGCGCTCGGTGAACAGCCAGTGGCCACCAGAGTCCAGCGTTGCCCCGAGGTTGGCGAATGGAGAACCGATCTTCGCGTTCTGCGTGACGTAAACGACGTCGGTGGCGATCGCCAAGCCCAGTCCCACGCCGAGGCAGGCACCCTGCACCAGGGCGAAGGTAGGTGCCGGGAAATTCGACATCTTTTCCAGCAACGGCTGGACCTTGCCTTCGAGGTAGCCGATCACGTCATCATCGGCAGGATCCACTCCTGAGATATCCCGCCCCGCGCAAAAGCCCCGGCCTTCGCCGGTGAGCACCAAGGCTCGAACGCTGCCATCAGCCACCCCGGCGGCCGCCTTGTCATAGGCATCGGAGAGCTCAGCCAAGGCCGTCTCATCCAAGGAGTTCATCTTTTGCGGAGCATTGAGCACAACCCGGGCAATCGAATCGGCAATGGTCAGTTCGATCATGATTATTCGCTGGCCTTTCCTATGCGTCGAAATCGACGGTGAGCTTGTCGCTGGTCGGGTGTGACTGGCAGGTCAGCACATAGCCGGCATCCACTTCTTCGGGTTCCAACGCATAGTTCTCTGCCATGGTTACCGATCCGCAGGTCACCTTGGCACGGCAGGTGCCGCACACGCCGCCAGCGCAGGCGAATGGCACATCCGGGCGCACGCGCAAGGCGGCGTTCAAAACCGTTTCGTTGGCACGTACCGGGGACTTGACTTCACCCTTGAGGCCGTCGAGGTTGAAGCTGATCTCATAGCTTGCTTCATTCTCATCCACGATGACCGGACGGCCGATATGGCCTTGCGGCTTATTCGGCTCGCCGGTGCTGAATAGCTCGAAGCGCACCTTGTCCGCAGGAACTTCAAGCTCCGTGAGCTGGTCGCGCACCAGCTGCACCAATTCGAACGGACCGCACAAGAACCATTCATCCACCGTTGGCGCCTGCACGACATTGGTCAACAGAGCGGTCAGCTTCTGGGCATCGATGCGGCCAGATAGCAGCGGTGAGATCCGCTGTTCCCGGCTGAGCACGTGATGCAGGGCCAGCCGCGCCGGGTAGCGGTCTTTGAGGTCTGCCAGCTCTTCAAGGAACATCACGTCCATGGCGGCCTTGTTGGCATAGATCAGATCAAAGCGGCTATGGTCATTGGCTTCAAGAATCGTGCGGGCAATGGCCAGCACCGGGGTGATCCCCGAGCCGGCAGCGACCGCGACAAATCGGTCTTGGCTGGTGGTATTGATTTGTGATGGATCATTGATTTCGGTGATCCGGTGCTTTGAGATGAAAGCGCCGGCCGGGCTCATCACGTCAATTTGATCGCCCGCCATCAGCTCTTCATTGGCCCAGGTGGAGAACAGCCCACCGAGGTCCCGCTTGATGGCCACCTTGATTTCGTCGCCGGTCGGGGCCGCGCAGATCGAGTAGGAGCGTCGCAGCTCTACGAGCTCCCCCTCGGCGTTGGGCAGTTCTTTGCGCAACGCCACGTATTGGCCAGCCACGTAGTCGTATTCATCGCGCAGTTCCTCGGGGATGGCGAAGGTGACTTCGATGGAATCCTTGGTCAGCCGGCGTACGTTGGAGACGCTGAGCCGGTGGAATGAAGCCCTGCGGCGGGTGAAGGTTTGTTGTTCGGTCATGAGAGTACCTTGAAGTAGTCGAAGGGTTCCAAGCAGTCTTTGCAGGTGTAGAGCGCCTTGCATGAAGTCGAAGCGAATCGTGCCAGTTCACGAGTGTTCAGCGAGTGGCAGCGAGGGCATTTCACGCTCATCCCCAGGGTGATGCGCCCTGCATGTCCACGCCCGGTCGGCGCAGCGATGCCGTATTCCTCTAGCTTCTTCTTGCCTTCATCACTCATCCAGTCAGTGGACCAGGCCGGTGTGAGCACCAGCTTGATATCCACTTTCTCGTATCCGGCTTGGGTGAATGCCTGATAGAGATCTTCACTGATCACATCCATGGCTGGGCAACCGGAATACGTTGGCGTGATCAGCACCTGCACTGTTCCATCATCATCGAGATTGACCTCGCGCAGAATCCCGAGGTCCGCAATGGACAGCACCGGGATTTCCGGGTCATTGACCTTCGCTGCGATGGCGAACAGCTCGGTCGTGCCGGCGATCATCTTGCTCATGACTGCTCCCCCTCTCGGGCCTGATGAATGGTTACCAGCTTGCGCCGGGGTGTTTACGGGCCAGCACCTGCATTTCAGCGAGCAGGTAGCCCAGGTGTTCGGAATGCTCTCCGCGTCGGCCGAAGGCCATGGCCTGGCCGGTGGCCGGAATCTGCAGGCCAGCTTGGGCCAGCACTGCGGAGATTTCTTCCTGCCAGGCTGCGCGCAAGGTCGAGGGGCGCACGGCAATCGAGTCCAGGTTCTGGTGCACCGCTTCGTCGCGGAACATTTCATCAACGTAGGGCCAGAGGATTTCGAGGGCGTGGCGCATCTTTTCCGCCGATTCCGCGGTACCCTGCCCCAGGCGGATGGTCCACTGGATGGCGTGGTCACGGTGGTAGTCCACTTCCTTGACCGCCTTGGCCGCGATGGCCGCCAGGGTTTCGTCTTGGGACGAAGCCAGCTGCCGGTAGAGCAGGTGCTGGAAAACGGAGACGATGAGCTGGCGGATGATCGTGACGCCAAAGTGCCCATTGGGCTGCTCCACGATCCACAACGAGGTGAATTCTTCTTCCTCGCGCCAGTACGCCAAATCGTCTTCGGTCTTGCCCCATGCCAGACCGGCGTAGGTGAGGAATGAACGGGCATGGCCCAGAATGTCCAAGGCGATATTGCCCAGGGCAACGTCCTCTTCCAGCTCCGGAGCACGGGAGATCCAGTGCGCCAGGCGCTGGGCCAGGATCAGCGCGTCATCACCCAGGGTCAGCGCGTACTGCGCGACTTCTTCGCTTGGTGCCACGCCATCGACGGCAATGTCCTCTGGCCGCAGCGCGTTGCCCGGGGTAACGCGGGTGGCCGAGGCCAGCGCGTCGCCGAAGCTGTCCAGTGCGGCATCCAGTTCTTCGTGCTTCACAGGTGTTTCACTCCCTCGCTGGCCTTGTAGTAGGTGGCGTGGCGGTAGTCCTTGCCCTGGGGAGATTCGAAGAAAGAATCCTTCTCGTCTGGATCGGAGCTGATGATGTCCGTGGACTTCACGACCCACAGGGATACGCCTTCGTTGCGGCGGGTGTAGAGGTCGCGCGCGTTGCGCACGGCCATCTGCTGGTCGGGCGCGTGCAGGGACCCGGCGTGCACATGCGAGAGTCCGCGGGAGGAACGGACAAAAACTTCCCACAGGGGCCAATTGTTCTGCTGGCTCATGCTAAGCGACCTCGCTCTGTGCTTGTTTTGCGGCGTATGCCGATGCTGCTTCTCGTACCCAGGCGCCCTCGCAGTGCGCCTCGCGGCGGCGTTCCAGGCGTTGGGAGTTGACCGGTCCATTACCCTTGATCACTGCCATGAATTCATCCCAGTTCAGATCCTTGTGGATCCATTGCTTCTTCTCTTCGTCATAGTGCAGTTCTGGGTCCGGCAGGGTCATGCCCAGTACCTTGACTTGTTCTGCGATCATTCCGACGAAGCGCTGGCGCAGTTCATCGTTGGAGAATCGCTTGATCTTCCAGGCCATGGACTGCTGGGAGTTGGGCGACTGGTCATCGGGTGGGCCGAACATCATCAGCGATGGCTCGTAGAACCGGTTGATCGCGTCCTGTGCCATCTTCTTCTGCGCTTCGGTGCCGCGGGACAGCGCCAGCAGGATCTCGAAACCTTGGCGCTGATGGAAGGATTCTTCCTTGCAGATGCGGACCATCGCGCGGCCGTACGGGCCATAGGATGCGCGGCATAGCGGGACCTGGTTGGCGATGGCGGCGCCGTCGACCAGCCAGCCAATGGCACCCATATCGGCCCATGAACGGGCGGGGTAATTGAAGATCGAAGAGTACTTGGCCCGACCGGTCAGCAGCTGGTCGTTGAGCTCGTCGCGGCTGGTCCCCAGGGTTTCGGCGGCGGAGTAGAGGTACAGTCCGTGGCCTGCTTCGTCCTGGACCTTGGCCATCAAAATGGACTTGCGCTTCAACGATGGAGCGCGGGTGATCCAGTTGGCTTCGGGCTGCATGCCGATGATTTCAGAGTGGGCATGCTGGGAGACCTGGCGGGTCAGGGTCTTGCGGTAGGGCTCAGGCATCCAGTCGCGTGGTTCCACGCGGGAGTCCTGGTCAATCAAGGCATCAAAGCGAGCTTGTGATTGCTCTTCTTCGTAGCTTGGAACGGCACTTAGTCCCGGTTCCTGCGGTGTTCTCTCAGCCATGGGTTCACCTCATCGATTACAAATTACATACTGACCGTTCGTTCAGTATGTCAGAGTGCGCTCCATCACGTCAACACGAGTTCCCGGGATACGACAAAACCCCAAGGATCACTCCTTGGGGTTGGTCGCAAGCGCTAAGTTCTAGGCGTTGATCGATTCGCGCCGAGCACTCTTTCGGCCAACAAACAAGCGATCCAAAGCCCAGCTTCCTGGACCCATCAAAGCAAGGGCGGCCGCGCCAGCGCCGAGCGCCAGCACCAGCTCAAAGCCGCCATCGGCAACGAATACACCAGCTTGCGCGTGGGCCGTCACGATGGCTCCGACCATATCCAGCGCCAGCAGCACACCGAAGATTCGCGTTGCGAGGCCGAGGATCAATGCGATGCCACCCACGAGTTCCAGGGTCGCAATGACCGGTGCGACGATGCTGGCAGCCGGGACGCCCATCTGGGTGAAGCTGGCGGCAGTGCCTTCGAGGGTGAATTGCGAGAATTTCTGCCAGCCATGGGCGGCGAAGAGAAAACCGATCGCCAAACGCAAGACGATTTGCGCCGAGGCGAGCAAGCGGGGGTTGTTTTCCAGTGCGGTCATTATCTAGCTCCTAGGTAAGTACTTCCGGCCAGGGGGTCTTCCTGCTCGATTTCCTACTCCACACTATGTGGCACAAGTTGAAGCTTCAAGTACTTTGAGGTTAAAAGTCAATAAGCTTCATCACGCAAAAAAGCCGTGCCGCCCATTGCCAGCCAAAGCTGGAACGGACGGCACGGCTTTTATCGCTGCCGCGAACTGGACCCTAGAGGACCTTGGAGAGGAAGTCGCGGGTGCGTTCCTGCTGCGGGTTGCCGAAGAGCTGTTCCGGCTCGCCCTGTTCGCAGACCACACCATCAGCCATGAAGACCACACGGTCTCCCACTTCGCGGGCAAAGCCCATTTCGTGGGTCACCAGGACCATGGTCATGCCGGACTCAGCCAGCTCCTTGATGACCTGCAGCACCTCGCCCACCATCTCCGGGTCCAGCGCGCTGGTGGCCTCATCAAAGAGCATGATGCCAGGAGCCATGGCCAGGGCGCGGGCAATGGCAACACGCTGCTTCTGGCCGCCGGAAAGCGAAGCCGGACGGGCATCGGCCTTGTCCCTCAGGCCGACGCGTTCCAGCAATTCCAGCGCCCGCTCGCGAGCCTGCGCCTTATTCATCTTCTTCAGCTCAACCGGCGCGAGCATGATGTTCTCGGCCACCGACATGTGCGGGAAGAGGTTGAAGTGCTGGAAGACCATGCCCACATGGCGGCGGACTTCATTGATATCCACCTTGGGATCGGTCACGTCGAAACCGTCAACGACGACCTTGCCGGAGGTGATGTCCTCCAGCTTGTTCAGGCAGCGCAGCAAGGTGGACTTGCCCGAACCCGAAGGCCCGATCACGCACACGACCTCGCCTTCACGGATGTCAAGGTCGATGCCCTTGAGCACATTGTTGGAGCCGAAAGATTTATGCAGGTCCTTGACCTGGATCTTCACCTGGGAGCTTTGCTCGGTTACCGCGCTCACTTGTTGAACCTCCGATCGGCGTAGTTAGCCAGCTTGGTCAGGGCCATGATGGCAATGAAGTAGATAACACCTACGATGAGCAGGGTTTCGGTCACGCGGAAGTTTGCTGCGTAGATCTGCTGGCCCTGGTAGAGCAGTTCGCCGAAGCCGATGGCCAACAGCAGCGAGGAGTCCTTCAAACTGATGATCAGCTGGTTGATCAGCGATGGCGTCATCATCTTGAAAGCCTGGGGAACCACGACCTTCTGCATGGACTTGCCATAACCCAAGCCCAGCGAGCGCGATGCTTCGAGCTGTCCTGGATCCACCGACTGGATGCCGCCGCGAACGATCTCGGCCACGTAGGCACCGGCGTTCAGCGACAGGGTCAGCACGCCAGCGGTCCAGACCGAGATTTCCCAACCGGTCAACTGCGGCAGACCGAAGTAGAACATGAAGGCCCAGAGCAGCAACGGAGTGCCACGGAAAATGTTCACGAAGGTCGTTGCGATACCGCGCAAAACGATGTTGTGCGAGATCTTCAGGAAACCGAAGACCAGGCCCAGCACCATGGCGATAGCGAAGGAAATCGCGGTGACCAGCAGAGTGTGCCACAAACCGGTCATCAAGGCCGGGAAGGACTTGACCACCAGATCAAAGAAGTTGCTCGGCACCGCGGCGCTGGGGTCAGCAAGGTACTCGTCCAAGATCTTCTGGTACTCGCCATTGGCCTTCAACTCGGCCAGGCCGTCGTTGAAGGCTGCCAGCAGGGCGGTATTTTCGCCCTTGTTCACCGCAAAACCATAGGAGCCGCCCGGCACCTTGTCGGTGACGGTCTTCAGGCCATTGCCCTGGGCGATGCCGTAAGCCAGCACCGGGTAATCATCGAATACTGCCACGGCCGAACCGGACTTCACCGACTCGTACATGGTTGCCGACTGGTCCAGCGACTTGACCTTGAACCCGTATTCCTTGGAAACGGACTTGGCGTAGGCCTCGCCTTCCGAGCCGGTCTTGGCGACTACGGTCTTGCCATCCAGATCCTCATAGCCCTTGATGTCCTCGTCGTTCTGGGACACGGCCATCTGGACGCCGGACTCGAAGTAAGGCTCAGAGAAATCATAGATTTCCTTGCGCTTATCGGTGATCGACATGCCCGCGATCACGCCATCGACCTGATTAGCCGACAGGGCTGCCAGCGCGGCGCTAAAACCGAGGGAGCGGACCTCGACCTTGAATCCCTGGTCTTCGGCAATCGCCTGCAGGATATCCATGTCGATGCCGGTCAGTTCCCCATCCTTGCGGAATTCGAAGGGGGCGAAGGTGGTATCGGTGCCGATGACGTAGGTTTTGCCTTCGACGCTGTCGCTGCCTTGGGCCATGGCCGACGGCGCTCCGATGACCAGGGCCATCAGGCCGATGGCTGCGGCGGCAACCCACCGCCTCAGGCGCCCGGCGCGGGCTGCTCTTTGTTTCTTTTCCACTGATGATCGCTTTCTCGTGCTGAAGGGCGAACGGCCCAAGCTGCAGATAGGTTCCTATTCCAGCAAGCCTAAGCGCAATAAAGTCTAGCCGGTACCCTTGGCCCCTGGCTGCCACAGGTTTCCGGTGCCGGACTATGCCGTTCTGTCCGCGCTGAGCATAGCTTGTGCCCATAGGGCCCGGAGGTGAGATTGAATAGGGATATGACTGATCCATCGTTGACCGCCAATCCCCCGCAGGCCGCACAGCGTCCGACCACCCGCAGCTTCCACGGTGATGATTTCATCGACAACTATGAGTGGCTCCGCGAAAAGTCCAGCCCCGAGGTGATCGATCATCTCAAGGCCGAGAACGAATACACTGACGCAGTCACTGCCTCACAGCAGCCATTGCGCGATGACCTCTTCAACGAGATCAAGGCCCGCACCGTGGAGACCGACCTGTCGGTTCCCGTGCGCCGACGCGGCTGGTGGTACTTCACCCGCTCCGCCGAGGGCAAGCCATACACCGTGCAGTGCCGCGTCAAGGCCACCGATTCCTCGGACCAGGTGGCTGATTGGACTCCCCCGGTCATCGATCCAGAACACAGCCTGCCGGCAGAAGAGGTATTGCTCGACGGCAACGCGTTGGCCGAGGGCAAGCCATTCTTCTCCCTTGGCGGCATGGCGCTGAACGAAGAGGGCAACCTGCTGGCCTACTGCGTTGATAACGCGGGTGACGAGCGCTTCACCCTGTACATCAAGGACCTGTCCACCGGGCAGCTGCTGTCCGACGTCATTGAAGGCGTTTTTTACGGCCTGGCGTTCTCCCCTGACTCATCTACCGTTTTCTACACCGTGGTTGACGAGACCTGGCGCCCGAACCAGATTCGCGCGCACCGCCTTGGCACCGACGCGGCCCAGGATCAGCTGGTCTTCGAAGAGAACGATCCAGGGATGTGGCTCGGATTCGACCTGAGCCCGGATCGCAAAACCCTGATGATTTCCAGCGGCAACTCCGAATACTCGGAAACCAGCATGCTGGATCTGGCCACGGACCAGGCAGAGGTGACCCTGCTGGTTCCCCGCGAACTGCGGCTGCTGCATGGCATCGACCTGATGCCAGGCACCGGCCAGGCCCTGATCACCCACGACTTCCAAGCACCGAATAACATGGTCTCGCTTGCTGAGGTGGAACAGCTGGGCCAGGACACCAAGCCAGAACAGTGGCAGACCGTGGTGGCCCACGAAGATACCGTCAAGGTGGAAGGCACGGCCCTGACCGGATCGCACGTGGTCCTTTCGGTGCGCCGCGACACCTGCGAACGCGTCCAGCTGATTCCGCTTCAGGGCTTGGGCACCGCACAGCAGGCGCCAGCCATCGAGCCCGGGTTCGATGATGAGCTGTTCACCGCTTCCCTGACCTATGCCGAACTTGATGCGCCGCTGATCCGCATCAGCTACACCGCCGACTTCACGCCGGCCCGCGTCTACGACCTCTGGCTTGATGGCCAGAAGCTGGACCTGCGCAAGCAGACCCCGGTCAACAACTACGACGCTTCCAAGTACCTCTCCACCCGCGATTGGGCCACCGCTGCGGATGGAACCAAGATTCCGCTGACCATCATGCGCCGCGCCGATCTTGATACCTCCGTGCCGCAACCGGTACTGGTCTATGGCTACGGTTCCTACGAAGCATCGATGGACCCGGGCTTCGGCATTCCGCGCCTGAGCGTGCTGGACCGCGGAGTCATCTTTGTCATTGCCCACGTTCGCGGCGGTGGCGAGTTGGGCCGCGATTGGTACTTGAAGGGCAAGAAGCTGCATAAGAAGAACACCTTCACCGATTTCATCGATTCCACCCAGCACCTCATCGAGGCGGGCATTGCCGACCCGAAGCGGATCGTAGCCCTGGGCGGTTCGGCTGGCGGCCTGCTCATGGGCGCCATCGCGAATATGGCTCCGCAGCTGTACACCGCGATCATCGCCCAGGTTCCTTTCGTGGATGCCCTGACATCAATCCTGGATCCGGATCTTCCACTGTCTGCCTTGGAATGGGAAGAGTGGGGAAATCCTATCGAGAGCAAGGAAGTCTACGACTACATGAAGTCGTATTCTCCTTATGAAAATGTCACGGCCCAGGCCTACCCGAAAATCGCGGCGGTCACTTCGCTGAACGACACCCGCGTGCTGTATGTCGAGCCGGCCAAGTGGGTCGCTAAGCTGCGTGAAGTGGGTACCGGCGATGCGCCGATCGTGCTCAAGACGGAGATGGACGGCGGCCATGGCGGGGCCTCGGGCCGTTATGAATCCTGGAAGTCAAGGGCTTGGGACTATGCCTTCGCCCTGGATTCCCTGGGCTGCACCAAACTCGTCTAACTCGCTTCGGAAAGGCGGCCATGCGCCACATCAAGATCAAAGACCATCGTGACGATTCGTCGGTACGCCGGTTATTGGTGCTGGCCGCCGATCCCGCAGGCGAACAAGGCCTGGAAGACCTGCTTGATGAGTGCCAGGACCTGCAGGTCCTGGCACATATCGCCGAGGACGGGACCATCGGAGCGCTGGCAGCCTATCGGCACAGCGACCAGTACTCGCTGTGCTTGGAATATCTTGCGGCGCTGCCCGAATTCCAACAACGCGGGTTGGGCCGGGCCCTGGTTGAGGAACTGCGCTCGATGCACCGCAAGAACGTCTGGGCCACAACAGATGATGATGCCATCGACTTCTACCGGGCATTGGGCTGCGTGGTTTCCAATTCCGCCAAGGACCCGAGGTGGACTGGCCTCGCGCGGTACTTGTGCACCCTTCCATATCTTCCTCTGCTGAACAGCCAGCCGACGGAAGACCCCGAGTACGAGGCGGTCAATGGCCAGCTGACCCGGGGCAATATTCGCATTGTTGAGCCCTCTCGGAGCTGGCCGCAGGACTTCGAGGACTTCGCGCGCCGAATCGCTGGTGCCTTGGGCCCGCAGGCTCTGGCCATTGAGCATACTGGCTCCACGTCGGTTCCGGGGCTCCCGGCAAAACCGATTATCGATATTTCTTTGCTGGTCCCCGACGCCAATGTCGAGCCCAGCTATGTTCCGGCGCTGGAGGGTGCTGGCCTGGTGTTCTGGCATCGCGAGCCTGGCTGGTACGCGCACCGCATGTTCAAGCCGCCAGCTGGCAACATCGATGCCAATATCCATGTGTTCTCCGCCGGCAGCCCAGAGTATCTGCGCATGGTTCTTTTCCGCGAACACCTCAAGGGCGATGCCGCTGACCGGCAGGCTTACGCGCAGGTCAAGCGACAGGCCGCGGCCCAGTTGCTGGCCGAGCAGGGCGAAGATGGGTTGGTCATGGATTACAACCGGATCAAGGAGCCGTTCATCTTGGCCTTGCATCACAAGCTCTTCGCCTCGTAGCTTCCAGCTTTCCGCTTCGCAACAGATCATTGTCTACCGCTACATAACTTGACTTAGCTCACATTTTGTTATTACCTAATGATCGTTCGGTAAATAAATCGGCGAAGGACAATGATGACCAATACCCAGGTAGAAGAACCAGTACCCCACGCCATTCTCCGCAATGACTATGCGACTCAATGGATGGGCATCAACGTCGTCGAAGTTCGCGAAGGGCATGCGGTCATCACCATGGAACTGCGCCCTGAAATGCTCAACGGTTTTGGAATCGGCCACGGCGGAATGATCTTCGCTCTGGCAGACACCGCCTTTGCCTTGAGCTGCAATCCCGTAGAAGGCTCCGATGAGAGCATCACGGTCGCCTCCGGAGCAGATATCAATTTCCTTCGGCCAGCCATTCCAGGAAGAACACTCACCGCCACCGGCCAACGAGTCTCGCAGCAAGGACGCAGCGGGATCTATGACATCACGGTGACCCAGGAATCCAGCGACGGCAGCACCGAAGTCGTAGCCGAATTCCGCGGACGTTCCCGCACCGTGCCCAAGCCGCGCTAAGGCCGCCCTTCAGTTCACTCGACACGAAAGTTCCAGCATGTCTCAGACTTCCAACCGCGACGCTCTCCCCAATCCCCTGGATCCAGAAGAGACCATGAGCCGCGATGAAATTGAAGCCATCCAGCTTGAACGGCTGAAGGAAACCCTTCACCATGCCTACACCAACGTCCCGCATTACAAAGAAAAATACGATGCGGCAGGAGTCCACCCCGAGGATCTCAAGGAACTGGGCGACCTTGCGCTGTTCCCGTTCACGGACAAAGAAGACCTGCGCAAGACCTATCCTTTTGGCATGTTCGCCGTGCCGCAGCACGATGTCTCCCGAATCCATGCGTCCTCTGGCACGACCGGAAAGCCTACGGTTGTCGGCTACACCCAGCAGGACCTGGCTGACTGGGCCAAGCTCGGCGCACGATGCCTGCGGCTATCCGGCGTGAAGCCTGGCTGGAAGGTGCACAACGCCTACGGCTACGGCTTGTTCACCGGCGGGTTGGGAGCCCACGCTGCTGCGGAACATCTTGGTGCAACGGTCATCCCCATGTCCGGAGGGCAAACCGATAAGCAGATTTCACTGATCCAGGACTTCGCCCCCGATGCGATCCTGTGCACCCCGACCTACCTGCTGACCATCGGCGATGCCATGCAGCGCAAGGGCCTCGATCCGCGCAGCACGTCGCTGAAGGTCGCTGTTCTCGGCGCCGAACCATGGACCGAAGAAATGCGCCATGAACTCGAAGAGATGTTCAATATCGATGCTTGCGATATATACGGACTCTCAGAGGTCATGGGCCCCGGCGTAGCCGGCGAATCCAATGAGCGCAAAGACGGCAGCCACATCTGGGAAGACCATTTCCGCCCCGAAATCATCGACGCCTTCGATTCGAGCAAGGTCCTGGGCGATGGAGAACATGGCGAACTGGTCTTCACCTCGCTGACCAAGCAAGCCCTGCCGATCATCCGCTACCGTACCCATGACCTCACACGCCTGATGCCTGGCAGCGTCCGCCCCGGACACCGCCGGATGGGCCGCATCACCGGGCGCAGCGATGACATGATCATTCTGCGCGGAGTCAATCTCTTCCCCAGCCAGATCGAAGAGCTGATCCTCAAAGTGCCAGGCCTCTCCCCTCACTTCCAGCTCATCCTTTCGCGCCCCGACCGCATGGATCAACTGGCAGTGAAAGTCGAACGCCGCACGGATGCGACGGCCGAGCAGGCTGAACATGCAGGGAAGGAACTGGCCAAGCTCATCAAGATCCACATCGGCTCGTCCTGCGCCATTGATGTCGTTGAGCCCGAGTCGCTGGAGCGATCAATGGGCAAGCTCAAGCGAATCTATGATCTGCGTAATCAGTAATATGCGCAGGGACATGGAATAATCAACTCATCATGGACACAACCGACACTGCCAGCCGCCCGGTGAAACGCGGGCGCCCCGGGTACGACCAGGAAACCGTACTGAGAATTGCCGTCGAGGCATTCAACGAATACGGCTACGACGCGACCTCCATGGGCAAGCTTGCCGACCGCTTGGGGATCAGCAAGTCCGCGATCTACCATCACGTGCCTTCCAAGGAAGACCTGCTGCGCCTCGCCTTGGACGAAGCACTCTTCCCCTTGGAAGCGGTCATCACCGAAGTGCGCACGCACGAGGGCAGTGCCGACGAGCGCTTGGAATTCTTCTTGCGCTCAACCATCCGCATCCTGATCGAGAAGCGCCCTTATGTGACCTTGCTGCTGCGCTTGCGTGGCAACACCGAGTTGGAGCGCCAAGCGCTGGAACGGCGCCGCGCCATGGACCGCCAGCTCGCTGAGTTGGTCACGGCCGCGCAAAGCGACGGGAAGCTTCGCGATGACCTGGAGCCCCGCGCCACGGCCCGACTTTTGTTCGGCATGATCAACTCGGTAGTGGATTGGTACCGGGTTGATGGCCCGCTGGAGGCTTCGGCGCTGGAAGAACAAGCGGTGTCACTGCTCTTCCACGGCCTGCACACCGTGGTGAAGTAGAGGCATTCAGTTGCCATCATTGAGGCTCCCTGCTTTTTGAGCAGAGAGCCTCAATGCGTTGATGCGGAATAAACGCTTGGTCGCTGTGGCGCATCCAACCTATGGGAATTTACGGACTCACAGGAATCACCGTTAGCATCTAAGGGGTGCCTCGTGCACCTGTCGTTGCCAATCGATCGAGTGAAGAGCACCGTGGATTCCTTCTTAGAAACCCTGTTCATGGCTACTGCAGACAGCGGTAGTTCCTATGTCCAGATCCTGCTGTCAGCCGCTAGCATGCTGCTAGTTTTCGTCTCCGCAATCCTTCTTGCGCACCGCAATGATTTGGGTTGGTGGACGCTGATCCTCTCGGTTTTCGTAGGACCCATGATCTCCGCATTGCAGTATGACCTGCTGGGCCTGATCTACGCGATCCCGTTGCTGCTCCTGCCGATTTTCGGCCTATGGCGTTTTTCGCAGTTCAAGCTCAACGGCAAGTTCACTCGCGAAGTGACCAAGACCCCGGTCACCCTCTGGTCTGCCGTGGGCATGGTTGTCGGCTTGATCCTGCTGGTGGCCTTGCGCTTCGGCCCATTCCTCTTCAACTCCGGCTTTTTGACCGCCACCCCGGAGGTCTGGGTGATGTATTTCGCTGACGCCGCCATTTTCGCTTCCTTCGTCATGATTGCGCGCGGCGTTCGCGAAGGCTGGCTGCTGCTGGCTGTGGCAGCTATCGCGGACCTGGTGGTGTACTTCTTGATTTCGCCAATGCTGGGCATGCTTGGCCTCTACGTCTTCATCGCCCTGGCCGCCGCGTACGGCTACTTCCTGTGGCGCGGCCTTCCTGCCCAGGCTGCAGAGCCGGTGCAGGTCGAGCTGGACGAGGAAGAGCTGGCCTTGCAAAAAGCCAAGCAGGCAACCTTGGACAAGCTGAATGCCAAAACCGAAAAGTAGCTGAACCTAGAATGATCCCGCCCCAGTGTGAACTGGGGCGGGATCATTTTTTGTGGCTAATTGCGCCAGCTGTCGTTCAGGTTCAGGGAACCGTCCGCATTCACGGTCGCGATGCGGTTGGCCCCTGATTCCCACGTGGCATTGCCGCTCTGGTCGTACTTGACGTACTTGTATTCGAACTGCGTTCCTGCCGGAAGGTCCACCGTTCCGCTCCAGCTCGGGTAGCTGGCAGCTGATAGCTGTGGCGCCTTGGCCGGATCCCAGCTGCCTAGTTCCGGCTGGTTGCCGACGATGCGGATGTTCTGCCCCATGACGGTTTGGGCGGTGACCGCGACGCTGACATCAACAGTGTCTTCGACCGGATCCGGCGTTCCTGATCCGCCATCGGATACGGCACCGATGTGCAGGGCCATGGCACCGTAGGCAGGCAGTGTCGCGGTGAACTTGCCGTCGGCGCCCACAGTGATGGTCTTCGAGCAATCGCCTCCGGACACCACATCACAATAGGTGCCAGCGGCCAGCGAGCTGGTGTATTCGCGGGTGGTTGCCGCCGAGGTGTTGTTGATGGCTACGAAGCCCTTATTGCCGCGGCCGTATGCGATCTGGTTGCCGCCATCGTCCCACCAATTGCTGACAGCCGCGTCGCCGACGGCGTTGTTGAAGCCCACCATTCCGGTGATTTCATCTTGCCGCTGTTCGCAGGTCCAGGCGGAGGAGTCGCAGTCGGCATTGGGTACCGATGCGTCACTGGCGCCCGGAGCGCCTGCTTCCTTGTCGGTGAACGCGAATCCGGAATACACGGTGGGTGACCCGTAGGGCCAGGACAGCATGAAGACATTGGCCAGCAGGTACTTGGCACCCCACTTGTAGTTCATGGATTCGCCGTTGCGTTCGGTGTCGTGGTTGGTGACAAAAACCCCGGCCCGGTCGCTGGTGAGCTTGCCGTCGCCGATGAAGCGCAAGTTGGCGATTTGCGCGTCGAAATCATGCTTGAGCTGTCGCGAGTAGTCGAATTCGTGCGAGTCGCCGCTGCCGAGGTACTCGCTTTCCTGGATCGGTTCACCCGACGCCCCGATCACCTCGTGCACCCAGTACACGTCGGGGTTCTTCATCTTGGATTTGATGCCTTCGAGGTCCGTTGCGGGGATGTGCTTCGAGGCATCGATGCGGAATCCGGATACCCCAAGCGAGACGAGGTCATCGAGATAGTCGGCAATGTTTTGCTGGACGTAGCTGCTGGAGGTTTTCAGATCCTGCAAGCCCACGAGGCGGCAGTGCTGCACTTGCCAGCGGTCGGCATAGTTGTCGATGTTGGTGCGGCAATCGTTGAAGTCCTGGGCCGAATACTCTGGGAAGTTGTCATCGGAGAAAGCCGAGCCTGCGGTTCCAGTACCGGTCTGCCCGGCTCCGGTCATGTGATTGACCACGGCGTCTGCGATCACTTTCACGCCTGCGTCGTTGCAGCTTTTGACCATGGCGGAGAATTCCTCGCGGTTGCCCAGTTTCGAGTCCACCTTGTAGCTCACCGGCTGGTACGAGGTCCACCATGCAGTGCCGCGCAGGTGCTCAGCTGGCGGCGAGACCTGGACGTAGCCATATCCTGCTGGGGCGATGCTGGACTCGCATTCCTGGGCTACCGAATTCCAGTTCCATTGGAACAGGTTGAGGATGACATCCTTGCCGTCGTTGGATGGGGTGGCGGCTTGGGCGGGTGCTGCGAACAACGGTGCGGCGAGCAAGGCGAGCGAGGCGCCGAGTGCTGCCACCGGCTTCACCGTCCTGGCTCCGTGCCGGCGTTGTGTTGATTTGGCGCGTGATGGCAAAAGTCCCATAGAAAAACTCCTTTGTTGTGATGATCGGGCTGCGATAGCTCGACGCGACAGCGTCGGGATCGCTCAACCACACGTTCCCCATCAACGCGTGACCTGCGACACAACTGTAAGCGTTTTCTTAGCTCTATCCAATAAGTAAATTTCTGTAAATACGTTAAAACCGCGAAACTGTCCGCGTAAATTGCCCTAAAATTTTTTCACCCCGCGCCAAATCTTGCCAAAATTGGAAACGCTTTCATAGATATCCGGCAAAGCTCTCCTGGCTCCGAGCACGCAAAAGGGTGGATGCCGTGGTTGACGGCATCCACCCTTGCTGAAGTTGCGTTTTAGCCTTCGAAGTTGGCGTAGGTGAGGTTTTCTTTCTCCACCAAGGTCAAGACATCGTAGGTCGCGACAATCTCATCATTCTGGTTGTGCAAGATCGCATCCCATGCGACCTCGCCATATTCATCGGTGACACGCGGCGTGATTTTCTTGGCCGTCAGGGTCACGCGGATTGAATCTCCGGCAGCCACCGGGGTGATGAAGCGCAGGGATTCCAATCCGTAGTTGGCTAGCACTGGCCCCGGCGCTGGCTCTACGAAGAGGCCGGCAGCCCACGACACGAGCAGGTACCCGTGGGCGACGATTCCCGGGAAGAACGGGTTCGCTTCGGCTGCCTTTGCATCGGTGTGGGCATAGAAGGTGTCGCCAGTTTTCTTGGCGAATTCGCTGATCTCTTCAAGGTTCACTACGCGCAGATCAGAGGCGAAGCCATCGCCTAATTGCAGCTCGGCCAGCGACTTGCGGAACGGGTGCGTGTATTGCTCCTGGCCGCCGAACTTTTCGCATCCGGCCAGGCGCTGTTCAGCGCCGGCATGCCACACGCCGCTGAGCGCAGTGAGCATATTCGGCGAGCCCTGAACGGCAGTGCGCTGCATATGGTGCTTCACTGATCGGATTCCGCCCAGCTCCTCGCCGCCGCCGGCGCGCCCTGGGCCACCATGGACCAGGTGTGGCACTGGTGAACCGTGACCGGTCGTTGATCGCGCGGTTTCCCGGTTCAGGATGTGCACGCGGCCATGGTGGGCGGCGATTCCCAGGGCCAGTGAACGCACGGTGTCGGCGTCATTGCTGCACACGGTGGCTACCAGCGAGCCTGCACCCATGGCGGCCAGCTGCACGGCTTCGTCAAGATTGTCGTAGCCGATGACGGAGCTGACCGGTCCGAACGCCTCGCGGGAGTGCACAAGCGGGTTGCGGGCATCGGCCCATCGCAGAACCACCGGAGACATGAAAGCACCGGATTCGGCCACGGCGTCGCATTCTGGTGCCACGCGTACGGCTGGGGCATCCAGGCGGCCATAGGCCAGCTCGCCACCAGCGTCAATCATGGCCTGCACTGCAGCACGGACATCAGCCAGCTGTTCCAGGGAAGCCAAGGCACCCATGGTCACGCCCTCGACGCGCGGGTCGCCAATGACAACCCGCTGGTCGATTCGCTGGCCGATGGCGGCAATGACCGGTTCTACCAGATGGGAAGGCACGATATTGCGGCGGATCGCGGTGCACTTCTGGCCGGCCTTGGAGGTCATCTCGGTGACGACGACCTTGACGAAGGCCTCAAATTCCGCTGTTCCCTCCTCTGCATCAGGGCCGAGGATGGCCGCGTTCAAGGAGTCGGTTTCTGCTGCGAAGCGCACTCCCCCGTCGATGACATTTGGATGGGACTTCAGCTTGCTGGCCGTGGCGGCCGAGCCGGTGAAGGCGAACATGTCACGGTAGTCGAGGTGGTCCATCAGGTCGCGGGCTGATCCCGAGAGAAGCTGCAGGGACCCTTCGGGAAGGATGCCTGATTCCAGCATCATCCTCACGGCTGCCTCGGTGAGGTACCCCGTTGGAGTCGCTGGCTTGACGATGGTGGGAACACCAGCGATAAACGCCGGGGCAAACTTTTCGAGCATGCCCCATACCGGGAAGTTGAACGCGTTGACCTGCACCACGACACCACTCATTGCGGTGTAGATATGCGTGCCGATAAAAGAGCCGTCCTTGCTCAGCGGTTCCGTTGGCCCGTCCAGGATGACATTGCTATTGGGAAGTTCACGGCGGCTCTTGGATGAGAATGTGAACAGAACACCGATTCCGCCATCGATATCCACCATGGAATCGATTTTGGTGGCCCCGGTCTTGAAGGAAATCTCGTAAAGGTCTTTGCGTCGCTCGTTCAGATACAGCGCGAGTTCCTTGAGCTTGAGTGCGCGCTCATGCAAGGAGAGCTTGGCCAGCTCTTGATGCCCGGTGCCACGGCCATAGTCCACCGCCGCTGCAACATCCAGCTTGTCATTGGTGACAGTGGCTAGAAGTTCTCCGGTGCTGGCGTCGCGGACTTCTGTTCCGCCCTCGGACTGCGGGGTCCGCCATTCTCCGGCGATAAAGCTGGGTACCACGCTGATCTGTTTTGTCGACATTGACACAATTCCTTCCTGAACGGTCGGTCAGTATTAACCTTAACCTTATCAGCAAGAGCGTGACCGGGAACACCTCAAATTGTTGTTCGCGAGAATTCTCCACCCCGCCCGCTACTCAGGAATTCCGCGCGAGATCACTCAGGTGATCGAGACCCTCCTCGCTCATGCCCTGGGACAGCAGATAGGAGCGGGCCGAACCAAGCCATGCACAGAATTCCGACAGGGCCGTGGCTCTTTCTTGAATGATTTCCCTCAGCTCTTCTTCACCCCGATAGCTCTCGTAGGGATGCTTTCGCGGCGAGACACGATGCCATTCATTGATACCCCGCACCGCCAGCTCATCATGGACGAGAATCTGATCCCGGGAACCTGCGAGATCCAGCAGCATGGTGGCAATCAAGCCGGAGCGGTCGCGGCCTGCCGAACAGTGGATCACGGTTGACCCTTGGGAGTTCGCCAAATTCTCGATGATTGCACGCAGTTGGTCGCCGAATTCTTCGCACACCAACCTGTACATGGCGGTGTGATTCATATATGGCACGGCAATCGATTCGAACCTCGGATTGCCGGGCGTCTCCAGCGGCAGGTTCACCAGTTCAATGCCGGAGAACGCTGCCTGGGGTACGGCGGGGTCATGCTCCCGCCGGCGGATCTCGTTGGGGTTGCGCAGGTCCACGACCTTGCTGACTCCGCTCTCGTGCATTTGCTGCCAGCCCCGGGCACTAAGCCACTCGTGGCGACCCATTCGATAAAAGGCTCCGCAAATATGCCGCGCATTCACGGATCCTTCCCATTCCAGATCTCCGCTTTGCTTTTGATAGTTCAGGCCCTGGCTCATTTACCCATTGCAACATATTGATTCTCTGTTGTAGAGTTCTACCCATTGGCAACTGCCAATCAGTCTATTGAAGGAGGGGTAACGATGATTGCTTACCGCCGTTCCCGGTCATTGATCTCTTTTTCTAAGGACTTATCCCCATGCATTTTCCTGCTGGAGAACCAACCACCAGCTCACAGGTAACCTCGTCCAACTTCGCTGACGCAGATACCAAACTCAAATTCCGCAGGCACAAGCCCGTATGGAACGAATCATCCTCGGATGAGCCACCGGCTGGCCAGCGCTACTCCACCTGGCCGTTTATCGAAAAGGGCATGCGCGGGCCGCAACCATACCCGCTATGGCTGATTGAGGACGCCGGTGCCGTAGACACCGAATTAGGCATCCTCAAAACCGGCAAAGAAGGCGACGTCTTCCTGTTGGAACGAGCAACACAGGAGCGCTCAAGCTTACTGGCCGCCAAACGCTATCGCTCCCGCGACCACCTGCAATTCAGCCGTTCGCAAGCTTATAGCGATGGCAGGTCTGCCCGGCGCTCGCGCGATAATCGAGCCATCAGCAACAATTCCGCCTACGGCCGGGACATCGCCGCTTTGCAGTGGGCCAACGCGGAATGGACCTACCTCTTGCGTTGTTACGAAGCCGGCATTCCGGTGCCGTATCCGGTACAGATTGACGGCACCGAAATCCTCATGGAATTCATTGCCGACCCGGACAATTCGCTGGCGGCAGCACCCCGCCTGCAACAGCTTGCGCGCTTTGATCCACGGCTTCCCGCACTATGGGATCAACTCACAGACGCCCTTGAGAAGTTCGCTGGATTAGGCATTGCCCATGGCGACCTGTCCGCCTACAACCTCCTGGTTTCCGGCGAGCGCCTAGTGGTCATCGATGTTCCGCAGTGCGTGGATCTGGCGGGCAATCCGCAAGGCATGGACTTCTTGCACCGCGACTGCGTCAATTTGTGCGAGTGGTTTGATTCCAAGGGACTGTCACATGATCCAGATGAGCTCTTTGCTTCACTGCTAGGACATCTCTTCTAGGATCCAGAGGGACAATGGCCTCCGCCAGTCATTCCTGACCGGCGGAGGCCATTGTCGCTGAAGGTTATATGGCGGGGTTCCTACCAGCTGTAGAAGCCTTGGCCGCTCTTGCGCCCCAGCTTGCCCTCGGCCACCATATCCCTGAGGATCTGCGGTGGAGCAAACCGGTCGCCCAAGGTCTCATGGAGATATTCTGCGATTCCCAGGCGCACATCCAAGCCGACAATGTCGGTGGTTTTCAGCGGTCCGGTCGGGTGCTTGTAACCCAGGACCATGGCATTATCGATGTCTTCGGCGCTGGCTACGCCTTCTTCCACCATGCGCATGGCTTCCAGGGCGATTGCCACGCCCAGGCGCGAAGAAGCGAAGCCCGGAGCGTCATTGACCACCACGGCGGTCTTCCCCAGCGCCTGTACCCAGCTGCGAGATGCATCAACCAGGTTCTTATCAGTCTGCTCGCCGATGACTACCTCGATGAGCGTCGAGGCGGGCACCGGGTTGAAGAAATGAAGCCCGAGGAACTTGCCGGGCCGAGCCAGTTCCTTAGCCAGCCCGCTGACCGACAGGGAGGACGTATTCGAGGCCAGCACGGCCTCGGCGTCCAGCACCTGCTCCACAGCCTGCAGCGAGGAGACCTTCAAATCCCAGATTTCCGGAACTGCCTCGATCACCAACTGAGCGGTGGCGAATTGCTGGTAGTCCGTGCTCACCGAGAAACGCTGCATGAGCTCATCTTTGGATTCACCCACGACGCCGCGCGCGATGGACTTGTCGATGGACTCGGCGACCCTCTCATAGGCAGCCTGTGCAGAGGCCTCATCGCGCTCGACGACAACCACCGTGCTGCCGCTGGTCAGCAGGGCGTGGGCGATTCCCGCGCCCATGCGTCCGCCGCCGAGTACTCCGCTGTACTTAGGCAGCTGGTCCATCACAATTTCATTGGTTGCACTCATGGTTACTTCTTCTTTCGATCAAGGAATGCCTGCATGCGATCAAACTTGGCTTGGGATTCGAACAGCATCCCCTGGGCCAAGGTGTCGATGACCGGATGGGCTTCACGCGGAGCGTGGAATACCGACTTGGTGATCCGCACAGCCAAGGGATCCTGGGCCGCAATGCGATCAGCCAGCGCCTCAGCCGCCGCATCCAGTTCGCTGGCCGGATGCATTTCCGTGATCAGTCCTGCTTCCAGGCACTGCCGGCCGGTGAGCACCTTGCCAGCCAGGAGGATCTCCTTGGCCATCGGTTCACCCACCAGTTCCTTGAGCCTCCAGGTCGCGCCGGCCGCGGCGATGATGCCGAGGTTGGTTTCGGGATTGCCCATGCGCAGCTCTTCGGTGCCGATGCGGAAGTCCGCGGCGTAGGCCAGTTCTGCTCCCCCGCCCAAAGCAAATCCGTCAAGGGCGGCGATCACGGGCATCGGCAGCTTGGCGACGCGATCGAAGATCCCAGAGTTGATCCCGGCGAGTGCATCATCGCGGCGGCGTTCTCGCAGCTGCGAAATATCGGCACCGGAAGCAAAGATCCCCTTGCTCCCCTTGGGATTCGCGGCGCTGGGCGCTTGGCTGGCAGTGCCGGCCAAGATCAGGATTTTGGGATTCCTTTCCAGGTAATCGCAGACGGCATGCAGTTCGTCGACCATCGCCTGGTCGATCGCATTGCGCACCTCGGGCCGGTGGAGCCGGACCCATAGTCGATCACCGGTTTCGCTGACCTTGAGGGTCTGGAATTCGCTATCGAGGCTTTCCACTTTAGGCTCCTTCCAGCAAGATGGCCGAGCCTTGACCCACGCCGACGCACATGGTGGCGACCGCCAGCTTGCGCTGCGCTGAGACCAGTTCGCGTTCCATGCGGCCCAGCAGGGTGATCACGATGCGCGATCCGCTGGATCCCAGCGGATGGCCCAATGCGATGGCTCCCCCGTCGCGGTTCACGATCTGCGGATCCACGCCGAGCTCGCGCATGCTGGCCAGGGACTGGCTGGCAAAGGCCTCGTTGATTTCCATGGCGCCGATCTGCCCGATCGACAGTCCTGCGCGGTCGAGCACTTTGCGGGTTGCCGGCACCGGGCCCATGCCCATGATCTCCGGCTCCAGGCCGGCGGCCTGCCCGTCGATGATGCGGGCGCGGGCGGTCAGCGAGTACTTTTCCAGGGCGCGTTCTGAAACCACCAAGATGGCCGAGGCTCCATCGTTCAGCGATGAGGCGTTGCCGGCGGTCACGACTTCGCCGCCGCTGACGACCGGGCGCAGGCCGGAGAGCACATCTATGCTCGTGCCCGGGCGCGGGCCTTCATCGGTATCCACGATGGTTTCGCCCTTGCGGTGCTTGACCGTCACCGGCACGATTTCATCGCGGAAGTGACCGGTTTTTATGGCGGCGATGGCCTTGGCGTGGGAATCAACTGCGAACTGATCGCAGTCCTCGCGGGAGATTCCGTAGACGCGGGCCACTTCTTCTGCGGTCTCCGGCATGGAGTAGGTCGCCTTGCCGTCTCGTGACAGCTCTCCGGAAAGGAATTGCGGGTTGGTGAAGCGCCAGCCGATGGACGTGTCGAAGACTGCACCGGGCTTGGCAAAGGGCCTATCCGGCTTCTCCATGACCCATGGGGCGCGGGACATCGATTCCACGCCGCCGGCGATGACCACGTCGGCGGCACCTGCCTTGATCATGTGGCTGGCCATGGTGATGGCACTCATTCCCGAAGCACACAGGCGGTTGACGGTGATGCCAGGAACGCTCACCGGCAATCCTGCCAGCAGCGATGCCATGCGCGCGACGTTGCGGTTCTCTTCACCGGCGCCGTTGGCGTTGCCGAGAATCACTTCATCCACCACTGCCGGATCGATTCCAGAGTCCTGGATGAGATCGCGGATCGCCAGTGCGGCCAGATCATCGGGGCGCACTGAGCTCAAGGCTCCCCCGTAGCGTCCTACCGGGGTGCGGCTCCCGCCGACGAGAAATGCTTCAGTCATGTGTACTCCTTGGGCCGAAACTGTTGGGTGATCCTCAACACCTAAACTTACCGACCATTCGTTCAATAATAAAGTCATAGGCTTCAGCTATTTCAGATTCTTAGAGATCGGACGGAAACCGACTAGCATTCATAGGGTGAGTAGCCAGAATAATTCAGCATTGCCCCAGAAGGTTTCCGACGTCTTTGATCCCACTCGTTGGCGAGTGATCGAAGGCTTCGATTTCACCGACATCACCTACCACCGCCAGGTGGAACGCGACGCCCAAGGCACCATCGTGCGCGACCTGCCGACGGTGCGCATCGCCTTCGACCGCCCAGAGGTGCGCAATGCCTTCCGCCCGCACACCGTGGACGAGCTCTACCGCGCCATGGATCACGCGCGGATGACCAGCAATGTGGCCACGGTGCTGCTCACCGGCAACGGCCCGTCCCCCAAGGACGGCGGACATGCCTTCTGCTCGGGTGGAGACCAGCGCATTCGCGGCCGCGACGGCTACCGCTATGCAGAGGGCGAAACCCGCGAATCGATCGACCCTGCCCGCGCCGGACGACTGCACATCCTTGAAGTGCAACGGCTCATGCGCACCATGCCCAAGGTGGTGCTGTGCGTGGTCAACGGCTGGGCCGCCGGCGGCGGGCACTCCCTTCATGTGGTTTCCGATCTGACCATCGCCTCCAAGGAAAATGGCAAGTTCAAGCAGACCGACGCCACCGTGGGTTCCTTCGACGCCGGCTACGGCTCGGCCCTGCTGGCCCGCCAGGTTGGCCAGAAGACCGCCCGCGAGATCTTCTTCCTAGCCCGCGAATACTCCGCCGACGACATGGTCCGCATGGGCGCGGTGAACGAATCGGTGGAACATGAGCGCCTGGAAGAGGTCGCTTTGGAATACGCCGCGGATATCGCCAAGCAGTCCCCCCAGGCCATCCGCATGCTGAAGTTCGCCTTCAACCTAGCCGATGACGGCCTGGCGGGCCAGCAGGTCTTCGCCGGCGAGGCGACCCGCATGGCCTACATGACCGATGAGGCAGTAGAAGGACGCGACGCGTTCCTGGGCAAGCGCGACCCCGACTGGTCTGACTATCCGTACTACTTCTAAGCGTCAGCACCGGCACAAGGACATCTACATGGACGCACTGCATCAAGAACTGCTCGCAGCCTTGGCTAACGCCGCCAACGACAACGGACCAGCGGTGGAAGTCATCATCGACGACTCCGCCGACGCCGGCTGGCGCATCGAGTACCTGGGCAAGGGAGACCTGCCCGGCTTCGAGCAGCCGATGGCCGTGGTCCGGACTTCCGGTTCCACCGGCCGGGCCAAGCGAACGGTGCTCAGCGTCGAGGCCTTGGCTTCCAGCGCGCAGGCTACCGCAGAATTCCTGGGCTTCGAAGGCCAATGGCTGCTGGCTCTTCCCGTGCACTACGTCGCCGGGCTCAGCGTGCTCACCCGCTCGCTCTTCGCCGGTACCAAGCCCGTGATCATGGACCTGGACGGAAGCTTTTCGGCTACCGCCTTCACCCAAGCCGCCAACCAGATGGTCGAAACCCGGCGTCTGACCTCGCTGGTGCCCACCCAGTTGGCTCGGCTGCTCGATAACCCGGACCCGGCCACCTTGCAGGCGCTGAAGCGTTTTGACGCCATATTGCTGGGCGGGGCACGAGCCAGCAAGGACCTGTTGGTCAGCGCGCGCCATCATGGGCTGAAGATCTTCCAGACCTACGGTTCCTCGGAAACCTCCGGCGGACTGGTCTACAACGGCACAGCGCTTCCCGGCGTGCTTCTGGCCGAACATGATTCGCGCATCTGGGTTTCCGGCCCGATGCTGGCCGACGGCTACGCCAATGCTCCGGAAGCCACCGATGAGCACTTCGTGGAACGTGATGGCCGGCGCTGGTACGTCACCGATGACCTGGGCACCGTTCAGGGGTCGCGCTTGAGCATCGTGGGCCGCGTTGACGATGTCATCAATACCGGCGGCGTCAAGCTGTCCGCTTCGAAAATCGAGGGGCTCTTGGAAGAGTTCTTCACCCAGGCCCTGGTGGTCTCCGTCCCGGATCCCCAATGGGGCCAAAGCGTTGGCCTGGCCTATTCCGGCCCCACCAAGACCGAAGATGCTTTTGATGCGGTGCGCCGCACCCTGGGCAAGGAAGCGGTGCCAAAGCACGTGCGCCACTACCCGCAGGGTCTGCCATTGCTGCCCAACGGCAAGTTCAATCGCCGCCTGATCATTGATGAATTAGCGGTCCGGGACTAGTCTCGATTCGCCTTGCCCGCCTAATCGCGGGAAACTAGAGGGTACGAGTTTTCTTTTGCCCTGAAAGGACTGAAAGTGGCCACACTTTCCCAATGGGTTTCCGGTGCCCGCCTGCGCACCTTGCCTATCGTCATTGCCCCGGTAGTCATCGGCACCGCGGCCGCTCTGGGCGAGACCGGAACCATTCATTGGATCCGCTTTGTTCTCGCTTTGCTGGTCGGCCTGCTGCTGCAGATCGGAGTGAACTACTCCAACGACTACTCAGACGGCATCCGCGGCACCGACGATGAGCGAGTAGGGCCGCTGCGCCTAACCGGTTCCAAGCTCACTGAGCCGAAGAACGTGCGCAATGTAGCCTTCGCGTGCTTCGGCCTGGCAGCTGCCTGCGGACTGGCCCTGGTGATCATCTCATCATCGTGGCCGCTGCTGTTGGTGGGAGTGGCCGCGATCTTCGCAGCCTGGGGATACACCGGTGGCAAGAATCCTTACGGCTACCGCGGTTTGGGCGATATCTACGTCTTCATCTTCTTCGGGCTCGTAGCCACCTTGGGTACTACTTTCACCCAGATCAATGAACTGACCCTCACCTCGTTGTGGGGCGCCATCGGCACCGGCCTGATCGGCTGTGCGCTGCTCATGGCCAATAACGTGCGAGATATCCCGACCGATAAAGAGGTCGGGAAAATTACCCTGGCAGTCCGTTTGGGCGAAAGCAATGCCCGGCTCAGCTATGTCCTGATGCTCGCAGTGGCCATCTTGCTGCCATTGCTCTCAACCGGCACCTTCCCTTGGCTCTGGCTGATCTTGATTACCTTCATCCCTGCGATCGCCCCGTCCATGTTGATGCTGCGTGAACATGAGCTCCCCAAGCTGGTGCAGGTGCTGAAGCAAACGGGCATGCTGAACATGGTCTACGCCGTTCTCTTCGCCTTGGCGATCGTCCTCAACGTGTACTTCTAAGTCGTTTCGGATCTTTCCGAGCAGCAAAAAGCCTTGGCTTGTCAGTCCATTGAATTGGTACTGGCAAGCCAAGGCTTTTCTCGTTGTTCGCCAAAGCTGGCGGCAAAATCTTTAGGCAGGCGGCTGCGTCTTGCGCTGCGACTCATCAAATTCGTCTTCGATGGCTTCCTCCGCCAGCTGCTTGCTGGTCTTATTCGCGGAGGTCTTATTGAAGGCCCTGCGCACATCCTCGTTCGCCTTGAGCCGAAGCTTGTTGAAGAACAAGTAGGAAATGGCGAAGGCGAAAATCAGGCCAATGATTCCGGCAACAAAGATTGGCCAGTTCAGGCCAAGCCACAGGCCCAGGAACACCGCGCAGAAAATGCCCAGACGAAGAACTGTATATTTCAGAAACTGCATAGCTTCAAGTCTACCGATGAAGCTGTGAACCGGATTATCACTAGAATGGAATCATGGTCCGCATTCTCATATTCGCAGCAGTAGTTTCGGTCGCTTTGATGATTTACACGTTGATCGAATGCAGCCGTGCGCCGAAGCATCTCGTGCGCTCGCTGCCGAAGTCGGCATGGGCCGTGGTGATCATCATCCTGCCACTGGTCGGCGCTGTATTATGGTTCATTTTGGGTCGGCCCGTCAACGAGCGCAACCAGCAGGCAACGCAGCAAACCGCGCCGGATGACGACGAGGATTTCCTTCGACAACTCGAAGTCTGGCGCCGCCAGCAGCAGCGCGAAGCCGATGCAAAAGCCCGTGAGCAAGAACTCAAATCCCAGGCCAAGGATTCGAAGGATAACGACTCCACCTCGAAGCCCAAGCCGGACGACTCAACCGGCTCCAAGAAGCCTTCACCCAAGCCGGAGGACACCGACAACGACACTCCCGACGCCAAGGCCTAGAACCCCCTTCCACAGCTTGCGCAGGGCAACCTGAGCCGACAAGCTCAGCCCTGGGGCCGTTCCAGGCCTGGCGTCCAACTCTGCTTAAAGCAATGAGCGATACCCCATCAGGGGTATCGCTCATTGCTTATTTACTGGGTTCTAAAACCTAGACTCCGGCGTAGGAGTGCAGGCCGTCGAAGAAGATGTTCACGATGGTGAAGTTGAAGATCACGCACAGGAAGCCGACAATCGACAACCATGCCGAACGCGGGCCAGTCCAGCCACCGGTGGCGCGTGCGTGCAGGTAGCCTGCGTACACAACCCAGATCACGAAGGACCATACTTCCTTTGGATCCCAGCCCCAGTAGCGTCCCCATGCGGCTTCTGCCCAGATGGCGCCGGCCATCACGGTGAAGGTCCACATGACGAAGGCGATGGTGTTGATGCGGTAGGCGAAGTTCTCCAGTGCGCCAGCACCAGGGACCACGCGCATGAATGGCAGCTTGTCGCTCTGGCCTGCCGCCAAGCGGTTCATGCGGGAGTGCTGCAGAAGCTGGAGCACGTTCATGGCGAAGCTGATGGCAAACAGCGAGGAGGCCAGCACAGCGATGGACACGTGGATCACGATCCATGGCGACTGCAAGGCTGGGACCAGGTGGCCGACTGGGGTTGGGAAGCCGATGGTAGCAGCGCAGAGCATCAGGGTGACAAGACCGGAAATGAAGGAACCCATGAAACGCAGGTCCTTGATGATGAGCACCACCACGTACACCAGAGCCACTACGAAAGCGCCGGTGGTCAAGAACTCGTACATGTTGCCCCATGGCACGCGGTGTGCCGCCAGTGCACGCGAGACCACGCCGAAGCCATGCAGAGCCACGGCCAGCCACATCAGCACTACGGCGATACGGGCCATCGGACGCTTGGAAGAGAACTCGGTGTAGTTCATCTTGTCGGTCACGATGTCGTCGCTGATGTGGTCCGCGCGTTCGGATTGGCCGCGACGTTTGCGTCCGCTTCCGGCGACGGCGCCATTGGCCCCAACCAGCAATTCCTCGTCGCGCTTGAGCGCTGCGGAGTCCATTTCCGAGATCGACTTGTTGGTCTTGGCCAAGTCCAAGGCGAAGATGATGAAGACTACTCCGTAGACCATGGCTGCCAGCAGCATGAACAGCTGGCTGTATTCACCCAGCGATTCATTAATCGGTGCTAATGCCCCAGCGTTACCCATTTACTGCTCCTTGGTTTTGCTCCTGGCTTGCCAGTGGCCAAGCCTTGTCAAAGATCTTCTGTAGTTCTGCCGCTTCGCGTTCAAGCCGTGGATCCTCGCCACGGGCCAACAGCGCATATTCGATATTACGCTTGCCATCTTCGTGCTTCAGCTTGACCCAGACGCGGCGACGTGGAGTGAACAATGAAACTCCCAAGCCGAGCAGGGCCAACCCTGCGAAGATGCCGATCGGCAGCTTGCCCGGATCGTAGTTAACGTCCAAGGCCACATAGCGCTTGAGGTCATCGAAGCTGATGCTGCCCTTGCCATCTGGCAGCTGGTAGGTCTGTCCGGCTTCGAGGATGATGCCGCCGGCATCCAGCTCGCGGCTATTGAGCTTCTTCATCTTCTCGGTGTCCAGGACGAAGACGTTCTGCGGATTGCCGTTATCCAGTCCCAGGTTCCCGTAGAACGAGTTCAAGTGCAGCTGCGGGTTGATCGCATTGGGGTCGCCGGAAATGCCGAAGCCATTTTCATCCACCAGTGCGGTAGGAAGCAGGAAGCCCTGGAAACCGAGCTGATCCGGCTTGGCATCGGGAACCTTCAAAACGAACATCGAGGTGTAGACCGAGTCCTGCGGAACCGAAACTGCCGGGCCCGAATAGGAGACGTTGCCCTTGCCATCGCGCACCGTGATGACCGGGGCGTAGCCGTTGCCGACCAGGTAGACATCGGCGCCGTTGATGCGCAGCGGGTGGTTGACTTTCAGTTCCTGCTTGACCGGATCCGACTGCGCGGTTTTACGCACCTGCACGTGGGCGGTGAAATCCAGTGGCTGGCCGAAGTGCGACTCGGATTCGCGGTCGAAGACAATATCGAACTTGTCCAGCTTCACCGAGTAGCCCGGGAGCTTGTCGGCGTTAAAAGTGGTACCCGGGGTGAACGAGTCATAAGCCACCAGCGAGTTGACGAAGGTCTCCCCCTCGACCAGCACGCGCTGTCCGGTGTAGCCGAACGCGCCGCCGATCGCGGCCGAGACCAGCACGCCGATCAGCGAAATATGGAAGACCAGGTTGCCGATCTCGCGGGTGTAGCCGCGTTCAGCTGAGACGGACCGGCCGCTGGCATCATCGCGGCGTTCCACGCGGTAACCGCGTTTTTTCAGGATCTTGTATGAGTCCTCGATGACCTGGTCATCGTCCGGGGTATCCGATTCGCCTTCGAGGATTTCATGCGATGCATACTGCGGCAGGCGATCGAGTCGCGCCGGGGTGCGCGGTGGCGGGGTGCGCAGCGCCTGTGCGTGCTTCTTTACACGCGGGATGATGCAACCCACCAGGGAGACGAACAGCAAGATGTAGATGGCGGAGAACCAGACGGAGGAATACACCTCGAACATCTGGAAACGGTCAAGCCACGGGCCGGCAACAGGGTGCTGGTCCAGATACTGCACTACCGTCTCGGGGTTGGATGCCCGCTGCGGGAAAATGGAACCCGGAACCGCGGCCACGGCCAGCAGCAGCAGCAAGAACAATGCTGTTGGCATGGACGTCAGCTGGGTCCAGATCCAGCGCATGAACCCGACGAATCCCAACGCCGGAGCGTCCTGGGAGCCTTTGAGTTTCCGTTGTTGTTTCGCCATTAAATTGGCAACCTCACTTCATTGGCAAACCAGTTTTGCAGTTCTGAAACCCACGTACCCCACAGGCCGGTCACCATGACCAGGCCAAGGGCGATGAGCAGAGCGCCGCCAAAACGCATGATGAACAACTGATGCTTCCGGAAAAATGCCAGTGCCTGCATTCCCCGCTGCAATCCCAGGGCAATCAGGATGAAAGGCAATCCGAGTCCGAGGCAATAGAACAACGTCAGCAGGGTTCCCCGGGCCACATTCGCATCGGTACCGGTGGACATGATCAACACCGCGCTCAGCGTCGGGCCGATGCATGGCGCCCAGCCCAAGCCGAAGGTCAGCCCCAGCACCGGTGCGCCCCACAGGCCTGCAGGCGGCTTCTTGTGGATCTTGCGGTCGCGCTGCATCCAGGAGAATCCGCCCATGAAGACAACGCCCATGAAAACCACGACGAGTCCCAGAACCTGGGTGACCCACGAACCGTTGAATCTCAGCCACGCCGTCGCCTGGCTGAAGAGCACTCCGGCGGCAATGAAGACGACAGAGAACCCCAAGACGAAGAGCAGGATCCCCAGGATCACCCGCCCACGGCGGTGTTCCTTCAAGTCCGCGCCGGTCAGCCCGGTGACATAACCGAGGTATCCAGGGACAAGGGGAAGTACACAGGGAGAAAGGAATGAAACCAATCCCGCCAACATGGCCACGGGCGCGGCAAGTACGAGCGACCCGTCCAAGACGATGTCAGCAAATGGATTAGAACTCACCGCAGGGATCACAACTTTTCGGTCAAAGCGGTATCGATCAGCGACTTCAGCGTGCCCGGATCGACGGCGCCGATAACGCGCGCGCGGACCCGTCCCTTGCGGTCGAGAACCAGCGTGGAAGGCACGGCCTGCAGCGGCACGTACTTGGTCATGGCCAGCTGGACGTCTCCGTCGGTGTCCTGGATCGATTCGTAGGGAAGATCGAAGGTGCGCTCGAAGGCCTTGGCCGCTTCGGCTTCATCACGGACGTTAATGCCGATGAATTCAACCTTCTCGCCGTAGTTGTCGGCGATCTTCTTCAGGTCCGGCGCTTCAATGCGGCACGGCGCGCAGGCGGCGTACCAGAAGTTCATGACCACTGGCTTGCCTTCCCACTGGCTGAAGTCAACATCGGTGCCGTGGTAGGTCTTCGACTTGAGTTCCACCGGATCGGTGCGCTGGGCGACATCGTATTCTTCGACGGCGCCATCGCCGGCGATGTAGTTTTTCCCGTCACCGCTGTTGGCTTGCGCCGTCAAGGAATCTTCCTTGCCGCTGCAGGCAGCCAGCGGAACAATGGCGGCTGCCACCATCAGCGAGCGCAGCATCGTGCGTCGGCTCAGATTGCGGGGATTAGTCACAGGATCAGTCATTTCCTTAGGCTCCTGGAATATTCGCGGCACCGGCCAATAGCTCGGGGCTTGGTTCGGTGTAACGCACGGAGACCAATTCGTCCCCTTCGAAATCAAAGCTGGTCACGGATGCCAGAGTGCATTCGCGCTGGCGCGGGTCATGCCACAGCGGCTTCTTTTCGGCAGCTCGCCGGGTGACCCAGATCGGCAGCTGGTGGCTCACGATAATGACCTCGGAACCTTCGCCATGCTCTGCCACCGCGGCGCGACGGTGCTCGTCCATGGCTTCGCGCATGCGCTGCACCTGCTGCGCATATGGCTCGCCCCATGAGGGCTTGAGCGGGTTGACCAGCAGCGGCCAGTACTTTGGCTGGCGAAGGTGGTCGGCCACCTTCGCCAGGCCCTGCAGCTTGTTGCCGGCCTCGATGACGCGATCGTCAGAGTGAATTGGCAGGTCAAGCAGGCGGCTGGCGGGGGCGGCGGTTTGCTGCGCGCGGATCAACGGCGAAGCGACCAGGCGGACCACGTTGGCCCCGTCTGCTTGGCGTTGTGCGAAGTACTCGCCGGCGGCATCAGCCATCTTGAAACCGAGCTCCGAAAGCCCGAAGCCGGGGATCCGTCCGTAGAGGATACGGTCGGGGTTGAAAACTTCCCCGTGGCGCAACAAATGGACGGTCGTTAAAGGCATGCTTCCAGTGTCTCAAATATTCGGTGCGAAATAGACATATTGTGTCCACCATCAACTATTCACAGCGCATGCATGGGATTCCCATATGGAAAAACCATCCTTTCGGAGGGCTTGCTCACAAGGCCATGCCACTACTCTTAGTTGTAAAGGCAATTCGACCCAAAGGATGATGAATCATGAGCAACTACGATCCGAATCAACCGGGCCAACCCTACAATCCGGAATCCGCGGGTCAGAACCCGAATCCGAACCCGTACGGTGAAAACCCCTACGCACAACAGCCCTCCCCCTACGGCCAAAATCCTTACGGGCAGTCCCCCATGGCGCCAGGCTTCAATGAGTACCCGAACCAGGGAGGCTACGCAGCTGTGCAGCCTCCGGCCGAACGCCCGAAGACATTGCAGATCGCGTTCTTGCTGATCCTGCTTTCGGGCATTGTCGGCGCGATTGCCAGCTGGATGATTTCCACCTCGAACATGTTCGGCAACATGGTGTCCTCGCAGTGGGCCATGGTCGAGCAGGAACTGCAGACCCAGATGCAGTCATCGCCTGAGATGGCCCAGGACCCGACCCTGCAGCAGATGATGAGCAGCCCAGAGGCATTCATCTCCCAGGCCAACACCATGATGACCAGCTTCGCCTTGGTCGGTGCCGTGATCTCGGTGATCTTGTACTTCCTGGTCGGCTTCTTCGTGGGCCGTGGCGTGGGTGCCATGCGTATCATCGCCACCATCCTGGCGGCGCTCTCGCTCTTGGGCTTGTTCTCCTCGGTGCCAATGATCAGCATGTTTGCCGACAGCCAGGCTGGCGCGTTGAACGCGGTGTACATCATCGGCATCCTGCTCGGTGTGGCAGGGGTGGTCTTCGCCTGGTTGCGTCCTTCCTCGGAATACATCGCCCAGCGTCGCATGGCTCGTCGCGCCGGCTACCGGTAAAGATAGGTCCGAAAGGTCCTCAAGGCATGAAAAAGCGTTGTTGTTTTCGTCAGTCACGACGAAGACAACAACGCTTTTGGCGTAACTGGGAGGATCTAGCCCTGCACTGCCAGGTACGCCAAAATCTGCAATTCGGTCGACAGGTCGACCCGGCGCAAATTCATGCCGGCCGGTACCTTCAACGGCTTGGGTGCGAATGAGAGCACCGAACGCACCGAGAGGTCCGCGAGTGAATCAACCAGGTCCTGGGCTGCGTCGCCAGGCACGGCGAGAACGGCAATATTGATCTCTTCACGGGCAACCACCGTGGCAAGATCGCTGATCGATTCCACGCGCAAGTCGCCGACAGATTCGCCGATCAGGTTCGGGTCCACATCCAAGATGGCTTTGACGTTGAATCCGCGCGAGGTGAATCCGGCGTAGCCGCTCAGGGCTCGGCCGAGGTTACCGGCGCCGACAATGGCGACTTTCCAGTCCTGGTTCAGGCCCAGGGTCCGGCTGATGTGCTCGGCTAGTTCGCGAACCACGTAGCCGACACCGCGAGTTCCATAGGACCCAAGCCAGGACAGGTCTTTGCGCAGAATCGAAGGGTTCACGCCCGCTTCCTTGGCCAGCACTCCGGAGCTGGTCCGTTCCAGCCCTTGGGCTTCCAAGGCGTTGAGCGCACGCAGGTATTGAGTGAGTCGAGCCAATGTGGCTTCGGGCAGGACACGAGCTTCAAGCTCAGACATCTTGATTCTCCTGCACTTTCCATTGGGCTATTCGAGCACGACGCGTCGTCATTCTTGTGGCTTCGACTAGTTGCTGAGCAGTCTTTCGAGGCGTTGCGGGTCGATGGTCCAGAAATCTCGAACTTGTCCGTCGATGAACAACACCGGCACTTCTTCGTGATGCTTGGCCAGAAGATCGGGATGCTCGTCGATATCTAGTTCGGAGAATTCCATGTTCAATCGGCTCGTTACCTCAGCAACTGTTGCTCGTGCTGCATGGCATAGATGGCAGTCTTTTCGAACCAACAGCTGAATCTGATGCAATGTACTCACCTGACTATAATCTCACGAGCCGTAACCGCGCTTGAACTTTACGATGAAATAAACTGGGTCAAATGCCTTCCACCGATAACACCAGCGCTCAGCCTTCAGCCCAGGCACCCGGAACAGTTGCCGCTTTCTTCGATGTGGACAACACCTTGGTTCGCGGGGCCTCGCTGTATTTGCTCGCGCGCAAGCTGCGTGAGCACCGCTTCTTCCGGTTCCGGGAAATCCTCTGGTTCGCGTTGAAGCAACTGCGTTTCGCTGCCCGCGGCGAGCACCTGGGCGATATCCATCAGATCCGCGACCGTGCGTTGATGATGGTGCGCGGCATCCCGGTGGCTGAGATCGAGCAAATCGGCAATGAAATCTATGACGAGTACATCGAGCCGAAGTTGTGGTCGGGCACGGTGGCCATTGCCCGCCAGCATTTGCGTGTCGGCCGCGAGGTGTGGCTGGTGACCGCCACTCCCCTGGAAGTGGCGAATGTCATTTCACATCGGCTCGAACTTTCGGGCGCTTTGGGCACTGTGGTGGAAAGCCGAGATGGATTGTACACCGGTGCATTGGCCAGCCCGATCCTGCACGCAGCTGAAAAAGCTCAGGCTGTCAGGACCTTGGCGAAGGCTCGCGGGATCTCGCTGTCGCGCTCCTGGGCGTACTCGGATTCATATAACGATGTCCCGCTTCTGGAAGCTGTCGGCCATCCTGTCTGCATTAATCCGGATGCCCGTTTGCGCGCCTACGCCAAGCGCCGCGGCTGGCAGGTCTATGACTTCCGCACGGGCCAGCGGGCCGCCAAGTTCGGCTTGCGTGCTGCTGGCGTGCTCGGGGCGCTATGGGCTGCAAGGCGCTCAATCCTGCGCCGTTCCGGCTCTTAGCGGGTCACCGGCAGCCTGCGGATAAAGCAATCGCCACCGTTTGCAGTTGAACTGCGAATCGGTGGCGATGATTGCCTATCGGCAAAGTGCTCGAAGTAGATTTACTTCTTGTTGCGACGCTGGTGGCGAGTCTTACGAAGCAATTTGCGGTGCTTCTTCTTGGACATACGCTTGCGGCGCTTCTTGATAACAGAGCCCATAATGGTTCCTCACAAACTAATTAAATGCGCCAACCTAAAGTATCTGCTTGCACGCAAGCAAAAGGGCAAGGTTGACCGGACGTTAAACGTTCCTTAATAGATTACCCGCTTTTCGGCCATGCTCTGACCATCGCGCGGACTATCGGCCGTAAGAACCGGTACCGTGCTGCGGATCAATAGCCGCAGCGCTGAGGTAGGATTCCACAGCGTTCTCTGGAACGCGATAGGAGCGGCCGAACTGAACGGCAGGCAGATCGCCTGCGTGAATCAGCCGATAAACCGTCATTTTGGAAACACGCATCATGTCAGCCACTTCGGCCACCGTCATGAAACGGGCTCCTGCAAAATTCTGTTTATCCGTCATGCGGGATATTCTCCTGACGCTGATCTCTATTTCGTCGCGTTACTAGCGAAGGTGAACTTACACGACTTTGGATCAACATCGGCGATCTGGTTCACGTTCGCTTTGTCCTAGTCTAATCGCACTTTAGTAACTTTTGCATCACGAAACACTTCAGGGCTCTTCAGAATCAAAATTTTGTTGCCGAAACGAGACAATCCGCACGGCAAGCCCCAGATCAACTAGGGGTGCCGCGCGGATCGTTGCAACTAACTTTCTTAGATCACGCCCTGTGCAAGCATGGCATCAGCGACCTTCACGAAGCCTGCGATGTTCGCACCGGCGACGTAGTTGCCTGGAATGCCGTACTCGTCAGCCGTGGCGGCACAGCTATCGTGGATGCCCACCATGATCTCGCTCAAGCGGCGCTCGGTGTGCTCGAAGCTCCAGGAGTCGCGGCTGGCGTTCTGCTGCATCTCCAATGCGGAGGTGGCCACGCCACCGGCGTTGGCAGCCTTGCCCGGGCCGAACAGCACGCCGGCATCCTGGAAGATCGCAGTAGCCTCTGCAGTGGTCGGCATATTGGCGCCTTCGGCAACCGCGACGGTGCCAGCTGCCACCATCTTCTTGGCCGCTTCCTCGCCCAGTTCATTCTGGGTGGCGCAAGGCAAAGCCACGGTGCCGGCCACGTCCCACACGCTGCCGCCGGCAACGTACTTGACCTTGCTGGTGCCCCGGCGCTGCGCGTATTCGGAAATGCGCCCGCGTTCGACTTCCTTGATCTGGCGCAGCAGCTCAAGGTCGATACCGCCCTCGTCCACGATGAAGCCGGCGGAGTCGGATGCAGTTACCACCTTGGCGCCCAGGCTCTGGGCCTTCTCGATGGCGTGGATGGCCACGTTGCCCGAACCGGAAACGATGACGCGCTGGCCGTCGAAGGACTGGCCGCGGGTCTTGAGCATTTCCTCGGTGAAGATCACCGCGCCATAACCGGTGGCCTCTGGGCGAACCAGCGAACCTCCCCAGCTCAGGCCCTTGCCGGTGAGCACACCGGATTCGTAGCGGTTGGTGATGCGCTTGTACTGGCCGAAGAGGTAGCCGATTTCGCGGCCGCCTACGCCAATGTCGCCTGCGGGAACGTCGGTGTACTCGCCAATGTGTCGGTACAGCTCGGTCATGAAGGACTGGCAGAAGCGCATGACTTCGCCGTCGGATTTGCCGCGCGGGTCGAAGTCCGAGCCACCCTTGCCGCCGCCAATAGGCATGCCGGTCAGGGAGTTCTTGAAGATCTGCTCGAAGCCCAGGAACTTCACGATGCCCAGGTAGACCGAGGGATGGAAGCGCAGTCCGCCCTTGTATGGGCCCAGTGCGGAGTTGAATTCGACGCGGAAGCCGCGGTTGATCTGGACGCGGCCTTGGTCATCCACCCATGGCACACGGAAAATAATCTGTCGCTCGGGTTCGCACAAGCGCTGCAGAATGGCGGCCTCGGCGTATTCGGGGTGCTTGAGCGAAACCGCTTCAAGGCTTTCGAAAACTTCGGTGACGGCCTGGTGGAATTCTGCTTCTCCAGGATTGCGGCGGAAGACTTCGTCGCGAATCGTAGCTAAGTGCTTGTCCAAGTTTCTCTCCTCATCAAGTGGGACAGGAACAAGCGCCTGAGGAACCTCGCACCCGGCGTCACTGCCCCGTTCATGAGAATGCCACGCTGGGCACCGCGAGGAAAAATCCTCTGTTATAAATCAGAAACACGGCCGTAACGTGAATCACTGGCTATTTTGATCGGCGGTGCCCGCGAGGATACGGCGATCAGCTAGCGGCGGCGCCCAAAACGGGGAAGCCGCTCCAAGAACTCCTGGGCCCGACCGGTCACTTGCTCCAGCCCGCGCCCGACGCTGCGGCTGATTTGCTGGGCGGTCGGGTTGGCTGCGGCAGATAGCTGCGTGCTCGAATTCGGCTGCTGTTCGTCGGCCGGCGCTTCGGCTTCTGGCACTGGAACCAGATCAGCGCACCAGTGCACCAGGTCTTCGAGCGCAGAGGTGTCAATGCTGTAGATGCGGCGCTGGCCCGCAGCCGCCATGCTCACCAGCTGGGCCTCGCGCAAAACCTTTAAATGCTTGGAAACCGTAGGCTGCGAGATCTCCAGTTCGGTGACCAGGGTGCCTACGGCTTTTGGCTCGTTCTTGAGCGCTTCAATAATCTTGCGACGGGTTGGCTCTGCCAACGCCGAAAATACTTCATCAATTGCCACATACATAACCCTAACGGCATATGAGCATGAGGCCATTGATTAAGCGGCTGGTTCCGCAATGAAATTCCAGCCTCGAATAATTTCGGCTGAATTATCCCGGCTTAGTCAAACCAAGGATCGAGTCCGAAGAGTGGGAAAACTTCCTTGCGTGTGGCAATGATCGTGCGGTCCACAGGATCAGCAGGGTCGTACCCGACTTCCCAATTCCTCCACCAAAGCTGAGCGTCATCGCCCATCAGGTACGGCATTGCGCGACCATAGCGTTCCAGAACATAGCGGCGGAAGGTCTCTGGCACATAGGTGCGCAGCGGCACCGGCTTGCCGGCAACAATCGCCGTCAAATGGGTCCAGGTTCGGGGCACCACGGCAGTGACGTTGTATCCGCCACCACCGGTGGCAAGCCAACGCCCCTCGCAGACATCATCAGCCAGATGGGCAACGTCCAGCGCTGCCTGGCGCTGCGCATCAACTGACAACTTCAAATTGGTCATATCATCATCCCGGTGGGCATCGCAACCATGCTGGGACACGATGATTTCCGGCTTGAAGGCGTGGACCAGCTGCGGGACAATCGCGTGGAACGCCCGCATCCACCCCGAATCCCCGGTCATCGCCGGCAAGGCGACGTTCACAGCGCTGCCCTGGGCCTGCTTGCCGCCAATATCGTTGGCGAATCCTGTCCCCGGGAACAGCGAAAGACCTGACTCATGCAGGGAAATGGTCAATACCCGCTCGTCATCCCAGAAGATGGATTCGGTGCCATCACCATGATGGGCATCAACATCGATGTAAACCACCCGCTGCGCGCCTTGATCCAGCATCCGCTGGATCGCCGCCGCGGCATCGTTATAGATGCAGAAGCCGCTTGCCTTGTTCTTGGCCGCATGGTGCATTCCACCAGCGAAGTTCACTGCTCGCACGGTGTCCTGGTCCATGATCGCCTGGGCGGCGATGATGGAACCGCCCACGATGCGGCCTGCTGCATCATGCATTCCGGCGAAGACCGGATCATCCTCGGTGCCCAAGCCGAAATCCTCGGCAATCAGAGTTGGATCTTCGCTCACGCGGCGCACTTGATCGATGTAGCTCTGCTCGTGAACCGTGCCGATCACCGCATCGCTGGCAATCTCCGGCGCGTGAATGCTCACGTTATCGGCGTCGAGCACTTGCAGCTCGCTGCTGAGCCGATGGGTCAGTTCGAGTCTTGCCGGGTGCATGGGATGCCAGTCGCTGAATTTATACTTCAGATACTCTTCATCCCACATGACCATGGTTGGCCGAGGGGCCTGTTGCGGATCTAACACTGTTTCAGGCTACCCGATAGTGATCTAACTCATGAATTTATGGCGCTTTCGGCGACCTTGCGATTCTTAAGGCCGGCAAGGCAAGCGTTTAGCGCCCGAAACGCGTAAATTACTAGAAGGACTTCAACTTCCACTTTTGTTATCCACCTGTCCCGAAGAAACGGCGAGTTACAGATGAGCACTGCCAGTGATCTGGGCCCTCGGGCCCAGGCAGCTGAACTGCGCGAACAGCGTCGCAAAAAATGGCTGATGTTCCGCATGTCCATTGCCGACTTCACCGTGCGCTCCCCTGCGCGTCTGACGCTCGGGGTCTTCGTCCTGGCCATCACCATCTTCACTTCGCTGCTCGCTGCGCCGTTCTCCTCCGCCACCGGAGAAGCCACACCGCTGCACGACGCATTGTTCACCGCCGTTTCCGCCGTATGCGTCACCGGTCTCACGACCGTTTCCACGGCAGTGCATTGGTCATTTATCGGCCAGCTGATCATGCTCGTTGCCGCCTTCATGGGTGGCCTGGGCATTTTGACCTTGGCATCGATCATGTCCTTGGCCGTTTCCCGCAAGTTGGGTGTCAGGGCCAAGCTCATGGCCCAGAAATCCATGGACAGCTCCGGCGCTTCCGCATTGGGCGAGGTCAGCTCGCTGCTGCGCATTGTCATTTTGACCGCCGTCAGCCTGCAGGGGCTGATCGCCCTGTTCCTGATTCCACGTTTCTACGTGCTGGGCGAAAGCGTGCTGTCTTCCATTTGGCACGGCATCTTCTATGCCGTCTCGGCCTTCAACAACGCTGGTTTCACCCCGCACTCCGACGGCCTGGTCCCCTACGAAACCGACCTGTGGATCTTGATCCCGCTCATGGGCGGCGTCTTTGCCGGGTCACTGGGCTTCCCGGTCATCATGGTGTTGCTGGCTCATAAATTCAACGTCAAGAAATGGAATCTGCATACCAAGCTGACCATGCTGGTCACCACCATCCTGATCTTTGCCGGTGCCTTCCTCTGGCTCGTTTTCGAATGGTCGAACCCGCGCACCTTGGGCGATATGACCGTGGGCGACAAAGTCATCCACGCCTTGTTCGCCTCGACGATGACCCGTTCAGGCGGCTTCAATCTCGTTGACCAGAACGACATCCATCAGGTCACGGTCCTGCTCACCGACGCGCTGATGTTCGCCGGCGGCGGCTCAGCCTCCACTGCTGGCGGCATCAAGGTCACGACCATCGCCGTGATGTTCCTGGCCATCATGGCTGAAGTCCGAGGCGACACGGATGTGAAGGCCTTTGGCCGCCAGATCCCGCAGGGCACCATGCGCGTTGCGATCTCCGTGGTCGCCATGGGCGGTTCCCTGGTCATGGTGGCCACCGGCGCCTTGGTCACCATCGATGAATCGGTCGGGTTCTCGCGGGCGCTCTTCGAGTCCATTTCCGCCTTTGCCACCGTGGGCCTGAGTACCGGCGTGTCCCAAGAGATGCCACCGGCGGGCAAATACGTTCTGAGTATCCTGATGTTTGCCGGACGTATTGGCAGCATCACCCTGGCCAGCGCGTTGACCATGCGTCATCGCAATTCACTATTCAAGCTTCCGGAAGAAAGGCCGCTCATTGGCTGACAAGAATATTGATCACAATGCCCCAGTCCTCGTCATCGGACTGGGCCGTTTCGGCGCCTCCGTCGCTGAGACCCTGGTCAAGCAGGGCCGCGAAGTCTTGGCTATAGAACGCAGCCCGGAACTGGTGCAGCAGTGGGCCAGCACGTTGACCCACGTTGTTGCCGCGGATGCCACGAACATTGATGCGCTGCGCCAGCTCGGTGCCCAAGAATTCTCTTCCGCCGTAGTAGGCGTGGGCACCTCGATCGAATCTTCCGTGCTGATCACCGTGAACCTCGTGGATCTGGGTATCGAGCACCTGTGGGTCAAGGCCATCACTCCTTCACACGGCAAGATCCTGACCCGAATTGGCGCCAACCACGTGATCTACCCCGAGGCCGATGCCGGCGTCCGCGCCGCGCACCTCGTGGGCGGCCGCATGCTGGACTTCATTGAATTCGATGACGGATTCGCCATCGTCAAGATGTATCCGCCAAAAGAAACCCAGGGATTCACCCTTGCCCAGTCGCAGGTGCGTTCCAAGTACGGCGTGACCATCGTTGGCGTGAAGTCGCCGGGCGAGGATTTCACCTATGCGGTCCCCGACACCATCGTGACCCGCAGAGACGTGCTGATTGTTTCCGGGCACGTTGACCTGCTCGAACGCTTCGCTGCAAGGCCGTAGGCTCCGTCCTCCAAAAACACCCGTGGCTGGTACTCCTGATTCAAGGAGTACCAGCCACGTTTTTAGTCAGCTTCCGGTTGGCCTTTAGCCAAGCTCGTCGCTCAGCTGGGCCGCGCGGGCCGCAGCTGCCTGCGTACCGGCGGCAATGATCTTCGGGATGCCCTGCTCGTCGAAGGTCTTGATGGCCTGCTCGGTGGTGCCCTTGGGGCTGGTGACGGCCTTGCGCAACTCGCCAGGGATTGCCTGCGGATCTGAAAGCATCTTGCCGGCACCTGCGACGGTGGCACGTGCCAGATCGATGGCCAGCTTCTCATCCAGTCCCATGGCCACGCCGGCGTTAGCCATTGCTTCGGCAAGGTAGAAGGCGTAGGCAGGGCCGGAGCCCGATATAGCCGACAGCGCGTTCTGCTGTTCTTCTTCGATGACGTGTACGTCGCCGGAGCCGGAGAGCAGTTCGGTTACCAGACGGGTCTGCTCATCGCTCACACTGGCAGCCGGGCTGATGCCTACGACACCTGCGCCAACCATCAATGGGGTATTCGGCATGGAGCGAATCACCGGCTGGTCGGCAGGCAGATGCGCCTGCATGCTCTCCAGGGTGATGGCGGCGGCGACGGAAACGACGACCTTCTCGGCGGTCAATGCGCCGGAGATTTCGTGGCACAACTCGGTGATGCCCACAGGCTTCACTCCGAGGAAGATGATGTCGGTCGCTGCAGCGGCCTTGCGGTTGGCTTCCGGATCCTGCTCGCTGACAAGGACGTTGATGCCCAGTTCGCGTAGCTCCGCCGCGCGCTTATCGCTGCGCACAGTGGCGGTAATCAGCTTGGGGTCGTGACCCGAAGCGGTGATGCCACGTAGGATGGCGCCATTCATCGAGCCAGCGCCGAGGAAGGACAGTTTCAGATTATTTGTTGCTTCACTCATGAACTCATTGTTTCATTGGATCGCGGTCTGAGCTCGCAGATAAGTGCTCGCGAGCGAATTCAAGGGTCTTTCCCAGCCATTCTTCTTTCTGGCCGGCGTTCTTGGCTTTGCGCGTGGAAACTTCCACCGCCATGGTCCCTTCCCACTGGACATCTCGCAGATATTGCAGGGATTCCGCCACGCGTTGAGTGCCCAGACCAGGCACAAGATGTTCATCTTTTCCGTTATCCAAGCCGTCGCACAGATGCACGTGGGCCAGGCGATCGCCTAGGTCCTCCACGGCCTGCCGCGAATCCATATTGGCGATGGCAGCGTGCGAGAAGTCCCACGTGACATGCTGGTAATGCTGCGGGACGGGATTCCAATGCGGAAGGTACATCTTGGCCTCGCGGCCACGAGCGCGCCACGGGTACATGTTCTCCACGGCAATTTTCATCCCAGTGGTGTCGATAAGGCGCTGCACGCCTTCCCCGAAGTCCTCGGCGTAGGATCCTTGCCATCTGAAGGGCGGGTGGGCCACCACGACGCTGGCGCCAACTGCTTGGGCGAGGATCACCGAGCGCTCGACTTTGGCCCAGGCCGAGCCCCACACCTGCTGGGTGAGCAGCAAGGTCGGAGCGTGGATAGCCATGATGGGCAGCTGGTATTTGTCCATCAGTTCCTTGAGCGCGCCAGCCGACTGGCTCGCAGCATTGCCGGTAACCAGCACTTCAATGCCGTCGTATCCAACGTCTTTGGCCATGGCGAAGGCATCATGAACACTCAGCGGATAGACTGACGCGCTGGACAAGGTGACTGGCACCTTATAAGAACTCTTCTGGTCTTCCATGCCCTGCCTCCTGTTACCGTGTCCCTCAATGAATGGGACACCTGTATCACCGGGAAAGTCTAGTTGCTCGGCTCGGCGAGAAATTGGTGTTTCTCATGAGCCAGCGCAACTTCCCCCACACCAACGCTACTACTGAGCGGTGTCGCAGAGTCAAACATCACGTGATCAAAGCGTCGCAACATCAAACCTTCACGAATTGCCCAAGGACAAATTCGCACAGATTTCAATTTCAGCGCGCTCATGGCTTCATGGGCGACAATCGCACCGGCCAGCAACTGCGGAGCACGGATCTCCGACACGCCGGGCAGTTCCGCACGCTCGGCCCAGCTCATCGCGGTCAAGCGGTTGGTCCAGAGCTTGAGGGCTTCCCGATTCAAGACGCGCTTGACGTACGGGCCCTCATCGCTCGGAGCCGCACCAGTGATGCGGGCGAGCGAACGGAAAGTCTTCGACGTGGCGGTGGCCAAGGTCGGCTTGCCGTATTGGCGCAGCTCCGTCGCTGGGTCGCTGAGAACGTCACGGACGTAGGTGCGCAGTTCCTTCACTTCCTTGATGGAAGGCAGGTCGTTAGGCAGCCATTCGCGGGTCAGGCGGCCAGCGCCCAGCGGAACCGAAAAAGCCGCCTGCGGGAATTCGTCGGTTCCCCATGCCAGTTCCAGTGAACCGCCACCCATATCCAGGTTCAGGATGGACTCGGAAGACCAGCCGAACCAGCGACGTACCGAGTAGAAGGTCATGCCGGCTTCTTCTTCGCCGGTCAGTTCCATCAGGCTCACGCCGGTCTCGGTTTTCACCCGGTCCAGCACGATTGCGCCATTGGAGGATTCGCGGATGGCCGAGGTGCAGAAGGCCATGAAGTCCTCGACCTGGTGGCTGCCGGCGAACTTCACCGCTTCATTGATGAACGAAATCAGTTCTTGCTGGCCCTCTTCGGTGATCGCGCCGTATTCGTTGAGGTAGCGCACCAAGGACAGTGGACGCTTGTGCGACGCGTAGGGAACCGGGCGGGCTCCGGGGTATGCATCGACGAGCAAAAGGTGAACGGTATTCGAACCGATATCCAGTACACCTAGTCTCATGGTGCGCTCCTCATTTGGCCGTGCAAGAACTGTTAGTCAGTCTTTTTTGCGGTGGTCTTCTTGGTCGTGGTCTTCTTCGCCGGGGCCTTCTTGGCCGGAGCCTTTTTGGCCGGGGCCTTCTTGGCAGTGCGCTTGACCGGACCACGGGCTCGCTTATCGGCTAACAGCTCGATGGCCTTTTCGCGAGTCAGTTCCTCCAGCGAGGTTCCGCGGGGAACGGTGATGTTGGTGATGCCGTCGGTGATGTACGGACCGAAACGGCCATCCTTGACCACGATGTTCTTCTCGCTGGTTGGATCCACGCCGAACTCTGCCAGCGGCGGCACCGCGGCACGACGGCCACGCTGCTTTGGCTGCGAGTAGATCTCCAAGGCTTCATCCAAGGTGATCGTGAAGATCTGGTCTTCGCTTTCGATGGACCGCGAGTCGCTGCCCTTCTTCAGGTACGGACCGAAACGACCGTTTTGCACGGTGATCTCTTCGCCCTCGGCGTCAGCACCCAGCACGCGAGGCAAGCTCATCAGCTTCAACGCTTCATCCAGGGTCACGGTTTCCACGGTCATCGACTTGAACAGCGATGCGGTGCGAGGCTTGACCTTCACAGGCTTCTTTGGCGGCTTCGGCTTGCCGTTCTTGTAGTACTCCACAGGCTGCGCGGCCAGTTCCTCAGCCGTTGGCTCCGGAATGATTTCGGTGACATACGCGCCATAGCGGCCATCCTTCGCCACGATCGTCCGACCGGTTTCCGGATCGTTGCCCAGTTCCTTCTCGGCGACCTGCGAGGTGGCGAAAAGCTCCTCGGCCTTGGCCGCGGTCAGTTCATCCGGGGCCAGGTCTTCTGGCACGTTGGCGCGCTGCGGCTCAGTGCCTTCCTCGGCGCCCTCCGGGATGGCGCGTTCCAGATATGGACCGAACTTGCCCACGCGCAAGGTGATGTCATCGGTGACGCGAATCGAGTTGATGGCACGGGCATCGATGTCGCCGAGGTTGTCGACCACGTGCTTCAGGCCCTCGGCGTCGGTTTCCGCTCCCTTGCCGAAGTAGAACAGGTTCAGCCAGTCGGTGCGTGCACGGTGGCCCTTAGCGATTTCATCCAGGTCGTCTTCCAACCGGGCGGTGAAGTCGTAGTCCACGTACTTGGCGAAGTGCTCTTCGAGCAGGCGGATCACCGAGAAGGCGATCCAGCTTGGCACCAGGGCTCCGCCGCGCTTGGTCACGTAGCCGCGATCCATGATGGTGGAGATGGTCGGGGCGTAGGTCGATGGACGGCCGATTTCGCGCTTTTCCAGCTCGGCGACGATCGACGCTTCGGTGTAGCGTGCCGGCGGGGTGGTCTCATGCCCCAAGGCCAGCAGCTCGTCGCCAGCCAGGTACTGGCCGACGGTGAGCTGAGGCAGGCGGGCTTCAGCATCCTGGGCGGCTGCTTCCAGCGCCTGCTCGTCCTTGCCTTCCTCATAGGCGGCAAGGAATCCGCGGAAGGTGATCACGGTGCCCGAGGCCGAGAATTCGGCGACACGGCGATCGCTGGCGGTGCCCTGCAGCTTGATGGTTGCGGTGAAGCCCTTGGCATCAGCCATCTGGGAGGCGACGGTGCGCTTCCAGATCAGCTCGTAGAGCGCGTATTCGTCCTTGGACAGCGAGGAGCGCACGTCCTTCGGGCGGCGGAACATGTCGCCGGCAGGTCGAATGGCTTCGTGGGCTTCCTGTGCCGCGTCGGACTTCGCCTTGTAGACGCGTGGCTTGGACGGCACGGAGTCGGCGCCGTACAGCTCGGTGGCCTGCTTGCGCGCCGCGGTGGTGGCTTCCAGCGAGAGGAAGACCGAGTCGGTACGCATATAGGTGATGTAGCCGTTTTCATACAGGCGCTGAGCGATCTGCATGGTGATCTTGGAGCTCCAGCGCAGCTTGCGGGAAGCTTCCTGCTGCAGCGTCGAGGTGGTGAATGGCGCTGCCGGGCGGCGGGTGTACGGCTTGTCCTCCACCGAGGTGACGGCGAAGTCGGTGTCCGAAAGGTTCGTCACCAGCGACTGGGCGGATTCCTGGTCAAGGTGTGCCAGCTTGTTGCGCGAAGACTTGAGTTGACCGCGGTCATCGAAGTCGCGGCCGGAGGCTACACGGGCACCGTCAACGGCAGCGAGCTTGGCTTCGAAGGCTTCGCCATTGTTCGTGGCAAAGTTTCCCTTGACGTCCCAGTATCCTGCCGGGATGAAGGCCATGCGTTCGCGTTCGCGCTCGACCACCAGGCGGGTGGCCACCGACTGCACACGGCCGGCGGACAGGCCGCGAGCCACCTTGCGCCAGAGCACGGGAGAGATTTCGTAGCCGTAGAGGCGGTCCAGGACACGGCGGGTTTCCTGGGCATCAACGAGGTCGGTATCCAGTTCGCGCATGTTCTCCAGTGCGCGGGCGATGCCTTCCTTGGTGATCTCGGTGAAGGCCAGGCGGCGTACCGGAACCTTGGGCTTGAGCACCTGCAGCAGGTGCCACGCGATGGCTTCGCCTTCGCGGTCCGCATCGGTTGCGAGGTAGAGTTCGTCGGCCTCTTTGAGCTTGGCCTTCAACTCCGAAACACGCTTTTTCTTGTCCGGGTAGACCATGTAGTACGGCTCGAAGTCGTTATCCAGATCAACCGCGAACTTGCCCACCGAGGTCTTCTTGAGCTCGGTTGGAAGTTCCGATGGCTGTGGAAGATCGCGGATGTGCCCCACCGAAGCATCAACGTCGAAGCCCTCGCCCAAATACTTGGCGATTGACTTCACCTTGGCAGGAGACTCTACGATTACGAGTTTCTTACCAGTCTTTTCCTTGGCCTTGGGGGGCACAGCACTCCTTTATACAGTACGGATTTTCAGGACCTTCGCCAGGCCCATATCCAATCCGCCATCACAGCTTCGTTCTTTGTGCCTACTCTATAGCCACATTTCCCGATGATCTTACACCGAAGAATTGCTGTGCTTTGAGCGAGGCATCTTATGCAGTTGCCTCCCCGGACGTCTGATATTCGGGAAGCAACGAGATTAAGTAGAACATACGACGCGAGTCAATACTGCGTTCCTCGGCAGTAGCCTTCGCCTCGTACTCGTAGACAAGGTCCAACATCCTGCGGTTGAACTCACGCTGTTTTTCCTCCGAGAGGAAGACCAAGCCGCTGGTGAGCATTGGCGGGCGATCCGGATCCGGGGTGATCCCGGCCTTCGCTTCAGCCTCGCGTCGCTGCACCTCAGCGTTCAGTCGCGTCCTGAATGCGTTTAATTGCACGTTGAGGTACGCAGTCTTGGCATTGGTCGAGTCGATCTGCGTGTTCAGCTCCAACCGCTCGCCGGCGGCGCGCCAGCGGCGTTCGCGGGCATCCCCTTCGCTGGCGGCGCGAATCACATAGCCGTACTTCTCCAGAGCTCGCAGGTGATAGCTCATGGCGCTGGGCGTGAGCGCGCACAACGAAGCGAGTTCGGTTGCGGTACGCGTCGTCTGGGAAGCGAAGAGCTCATCCAGGACGATTAGTCGAGCGTCATGGGCCAACGCTCGAATGGCTTGCGGGTCGGTGATGGAGACCAGATGCGGAATTCCGCTTTCCACCGTCGAGGCAACCTCAGCCTGTTCCTCAATTGTGTTGCGTGTCATAGGCAAAAACTTTAGCGCTTGTTTCACATTTTACGAAGCATGCCGTGTAGCAAGAGGCGCTTCACTGCTTCATAAAGCAGCTCGGCAAAGTCCTCTTGCCCCTCTCCGATCAACGATTCTAGCGCGTTGACTAGCTGAAACACCGATAAGTCACCATCGCACGCCGAAACAAATCCTGCCTGCGCAGTATCAAGTAATTCAGTCCTGCGCAGCCCCGCCCCCTGGCGCAGCAGAATCACTCCAGGATGCTCGGCGCCAGGACGCTGATGGCGTTCTTCGGTGACGTCATCAGCCACCAGCAAATGCCATTGCTTGAAGTCTTCCCCGGCCTGGGCCAGCTCATCAGCCATCGTTATGTCGCGCTGCAAGGTAGGAGCCAATGGCTGCTCGACCGGGTGCGTGATCTGCTCATAGCTTTGGAGCACCGGGCGCTGGCCTGCAGGACGCCGGAAGTACACCAGGCCGAAGCCGATGGCAGCGACATTCCTCGACTCGAAATCGTCGAGGTAGGCGTTGTACGCGGCGATGTACGAGTTCTGGTCTTCGGTCTGCGATGAGTCGCGCAGCCAGGTTTCGGCATAGCCGCTGGGCGTGGTCTGCTCACGTTCGATCACCCAGACGTCCAGCTTGTCGCCGAACCACTGGCGCACCCGCGCATCCCATGCAGCATTCGAATCATCTTCTAGGCGAGGAATCTCCCAATTGGAGAGCATCTGCATCGAGCCACCGGGGTTCAGGAATTCAGGAGCCTGCTCGATCAGGGTGCTTACCAGCCGGTCCCCCGCCATGCCGCCATCGCGGTAGGTGAACCGGTCCTTGGCGCGCTCGGTGGAACTGCGCGGAGTGATCACGAACGGCGGGTTGCTGGCGATCAGGTCGAATCTCTGGCCGGCGACCGGTTCGAACAAACTGCCCTGAAGCAGCGTGACCCGTGAATCCAGGTCCTGCGGATCGAGCTTGAGCGCGCGGTGGTTGAGCAGCAGGTTGAAGCGGGCGAATCCCAAGGCGCGCTTGGACAGGTCGGTGGCCGTGACGTGCCGGGTGTGCGAGAGCAAGTGGAAGAGCTGGATGCCACAGCCGGTGCCTAGATCAAGTGCGCGTTCAGCATCGGCGCGAATGGTCAGCTGGGCCAGCGTCAGTGAAGCCTGCCCGATACCCAGAACGTGATCGGTGCGAAGGACCCCAGGGCGCTGATGCGCGCCCAGATCATGGGCCACCCACAGTTCGCCATCGGCATCCGAGGAATGCAGCGCCAACGCGACGGTGGCACGGAACCCGTTGGCCCAGGACTCGATGAGCCCCAGCTTGAGCAGGCCCTCGGTTTTCAGTTCGCTGAAGGCGGTGTTGATGGCGGATTCAGCTGCTGTCTGGCCCAGCTGGAAGAGCCGCACCACGGTAACCAGGGCGGTATCCGGCTTCTGCCGGTCCAGGATCCGCAGCGCAGGATGAATCTGGTCTCGGGCGAAAGCCGCGGCTGCTTCCTCGCCGAGCAATTCGGCAACCGGCTCGTAGCGGTAGCCGACGTTGCCCAAATCCTTTGCAAGCAAGTCGAGCAGGGCTTGGTCGGCACTCTGAGGGGTATCGTCTAAGGCAGAAAATTCAGCGGCATTCACACCTTCCAGTCTACCTAGTCATGCAACCGCCGACAGATAGGCCATCGCGCCAAAGCGACACTAGGATATGGACATGACGCAAGTGACAGTCACCTTTCTCCAGCAGCTGAGCTCCAGCGAAGTCATCCCCTCCGCCAAGTCCCTGCCGGACACCGCCCGCATCGAACTGGCGGTCGGGATCACCCCGGAGTACTCGCGGTTCCTCTACCAATGCGTAGGCAGCGAATTGAACTGGGCCGACAGGCTGGATTCAACACGCGAACAATGGAATGAAGTGTTGCAGCGCCCCGGCTCAGAAACCTGGGTCCTGTATCTCGACGGCTCGCCCAAGGGATATTTTGAACTCGTCACCGCTAGCGGGCCCACAGGCAGCGAGGTCGAGATCTTCTACTTCGGGCTTTTCCCGGAAGCCACCGGCCAAGGCCTCGGAGGCGTACTGCTCACCGAAGCGCTGAACAGTGCTTGGAGCCTTGCAACGCGCTGGCCCGGGATTCCCGGCATCACCCGCGTGTGGCTTCATACCTGTTCCCTCGATGGGCCCGCGGCCCTGCCGAACTATCAGGCACGCGGGCTGAAGATCTATCGCACCGAAGTCGAGGATTCACAGGTGCGCGACGCTTCGCTGGGATTGTGGCCTGAACCAGCGGCATAATCCGCAAAAAGAAATCGGCACCAGCGATCATGAATGAAAGCTGGTGCCGATGCACATTTAGTGGCGCTTTTTAGGCGTCGACGCTGCTGCAATCCGGGCAGCGGCGGAGGTTTTCGTCCTTCGCGCAGTCTTCGCAGAACAAGCGCAGGTTGCGGCAGGTTGGGTTCGAGCAGTTCTCGAACTTGTTCGTTGGGCCCTCGCAGCCCACGCATTTGCCGATGGTTGCCGCATTCTCGGAGAACTCGGTGTGCATGCGCTTGTCGAAGACGTAGAGCGAGCCTTCCCACAGGCCTTCGTCGCCGTACTTCTCGCCATAGCGGACGATGCCGCCCTGCATCTGGTAGACCTCTTGGAAGCCGCGCTTGACCATGAGGGCCGACAAGACTTCGCAGCGGATGCCGCCGGTGCAATAGGTGACCACAGGCTGATCCTTCAGGTGGTCGTATTTGCCGGAGTCCAGCTCGGCCACGAAGTCACGCGTGGTGTCCACCTCGGGAACGATAGCGTCCTTGAACTTGCCGATCTGGGCCTCGAAGGCGTTGCGCCCATCGAAGAAGTGGACCTTTTCGCCGGACTTCTTCTTGGTATCCACCAGCTCGTGCAGTTCTTCGGGACGCAGATGCGTGCCGCCGCCGACAACACCGTTCTCATCGACTTCGAGTTCGCCTGGCGCGCCGAAGGTGACGATCTCATCGCGGACCTTTACCGAGATGCGAGGGAAGTCGTCAGCGGAGCCTTCGGACCACTTGATATCCATCTTCTTGAAGGCAGGAAGCTCACGGGTAGCTTTGACATAGGCCTTGACGGCAGAGATCTCGCCACCGACAGTGCCGTTGATGCCGTCTTTGGAGATGATGATGCGTCCGCGCAGTCCCCAGCGCTCCAGTAATGAGCGCTGCCACAAGCGGATAGCCTCTGGGTCAGGAAGCGGAGTAAATGCGTAATACAGAACAATGCGATGAATGGCCACCATACAATATTAGTAGCTTTTGGTCGCGAAACGCCGAGTAAAAGAGCAACGTCACACTGATTAGTCCCGTTTTTTCCGGTACTCCGGTAGTCCAAGAGTTTCAAGTAGGCAACGATTAGTTCAATGTCAGCAAATTCCTAGGAAAGACAAGGTAGGGTCAAATTATGGCATCAAACGCAAGCGATGAACTGATCGGCACCTGGGTAACCGGCTGGGCAGGAGCCCGTGGCTATGAAACTCGCAATGAGGGACGAGTCCACGCTGCTCTGCGCCACGACACCACTGAGGACTGGGAATACGTAATCTACGGCCCGTCCAAAGAAGAACTAGCCGCGGTCGCCGAAACCTTGAAGAAGCACCCTAATCGTCGACTGACCGCTTTCGACGCTTCTGCTGAGAACTTGGTCGCAATCGCCAACGAAGTTGGCTTGCAGGTCACCTCCGATGACGAAGCACTGATGGTCACCGAGCTAGCTGTGCACGACGTCGAGGTTCCACTGCCCGCTGACGGTTTCGTCTTCCAAATTGAACGCGACGGCACCCACGCATACGTTTCACTGCACCCAGAGGACAACCAGGAAATTGTCGCCGCTTCGGGTCATGTATCTGCGGTCAGCGGCTTCGCCATCTTCGACCGCATCATCACCGGCGCCGACTTCCGCCGCCAGGGCCTTGGCACCTTGATCATGCGCGCCTTGGCTTCTTTGGCCCAGGAACACGACGTTGATGAAGGACTGCTGATCGCTTCGGTCGATGGACAACAGCTCTACGCTTCCTTGGGATGGACCTCCCTGGGCAAAGTCGTGATGTTCAAGGGCTAAGCCTTCCAGTATTTTTTCTCTCGCCGTATCCAGCACATGAAACCGCTGGGTACGGCGATAGTCTTTAACTTCAGCAATTCTTGGTTCCGAAAGGCGTCCACGTGAAGTCAGTGCGTTCTCTATTGGATCCGTATGACCGGAGCAATGACCCCGAGGCCGTGCTGCATCGCCGTACCCGGGCCGCCAAGGATGAAATCACCAGCGACTGGCCTCAATGGTTGAGCCCTGAACTGGTCGAGACATTCCAGGGCTTGGGAATCCAGCGCCCCTGGCTGCACCAGGCCCAAGCCGCCAACCTGATTCACGAGGGCCAGCACACCATCGTCTCCACCGGCACAGCCTCCGGAAAATCGATGGCCTACCTGATGCCAAGCCTGGATGTCTTGTTCAAGTCCCGGGACAGCGGATTCAATGACGCTCACTCCGCGGCGTCAATCCTCTATATCTGCCCGACCAAGGCCCTGGCGGCAGACCAGCTTTCAGCGGTGCAGGCCCTCGATATCCCCGGCGTGCGCGCCTCCGCCTACGATGGGGACACCGACCAGGCGACAAGGACCTGGGTCCGCCAGCACGCGAACTTCGTTTTCACCAATCCCGATATGCTGCACCGAGGGATCATGCCCAATCATCCGGCCTGGTCTAGGTTCTTCAAGCGGTTGCGGTACATCATCATCGACGAGGCCCACTCCTACCGCGGCGTTTTCGGGGCGCACGTTGCGAACCTCATGCGCCGGCTGCGCCGGATCTGCGCACACTACGGCAACTCCCCTATTTTCATTGGAGCCTCCGCCACCAGCTCCGATCCGGAAGAATCATTCGGCCGGCTCATCGGTGCTCCACCCAAGGCCGTCACCCATGATTTCTCGGCCAGCGGCGAACTTGTCATCGGCTTGTGGGAACCTCCGCTGACAGAACACCGCGGCGAAAACGGGGCTCCAGTGCGCCGCACAGCGATTGCCGAAAGCGCCTCGATTCTCACCGACCTCATGGCGGACCACACCCGGACCATCGTCTTCATCAAGTCGCGTCGAGGCGCTGAAACCATCGCCACGCTCACGCGCAAGCATCTTGAACGCTTCGCGCCCGAACTCTCCGTTCGCCTAGCGGCCTATCGTTCCGGCTACCTCCCCACTGAACGCCGCGAAGTCGAAAGGCAGCTTCGCAGCGGGGAGCTTCTTGGCGTAACCTCTACCTCGGCCCTGGAATTGGGCATTGATATCGCCGGGCTCGACGCAGTGGTGGTTGCGGGATGGCCGGGCACGCGTGCCTCGTTCTTCCAGCAAATCGGTCGTGCAGGCCGTTCCGGGCAGGATGCCCTGGCCATCTTTGTTGCCGGGGAAGATCCACTGGATACCTACCTTGCCCATCATCCCGAAGCTATTTTCGATTTGGGCGTCGAGGCGACCGTTTTTGATCCTCACAATAAATACGTGCTCAGCGGACATCTTTGCGCGGCAGCTCAAGAATCCCCGTTGCGTCCCGAGGAACTTGAGCTCTTCGGACCTCACACCGACGAGCTTTTGGAATCACTGGTGCAACGCGGCTACCTCAGGCGCCGTCCGGCCGGCTGGTTCTGGACCCACCCCCAACATGCGGCGGCGATGTTCTCCATCCGTGCAGATGGCGGAGGCCCAGTGGACATCATTGATGCGGATACCGGCGCTTTGCTGGGAACCATGGATTCGCCGCAAACTCATTATCAGGCGCACCCCGGGGCCATTTATGTCCATCAAGGCGCCAGCTACCACGTCGAAGAATTGGATGAGCAAAACCATGTAGTCGTGGTGACCCGGGTCAACCCCGACTACTACACCACAGCACGCGACCTGACTACTGTCGCCGTGGAAGCCGAGGAGCGCAAGAGCAGCCACCGAGATCTGAACATCCATTTCGGTGAAGTCACCGTCACCACCCAGGTTGTCTCGTTCCAGCGGAAGTCCGTCGCCTCCAATGAGGTGCTTTCCGAGGAGCCCTTGGAGCTGGAGGCCCGCGACCTGAACACCAAATCCGTATGGTTCACGATGACCGAGCAGCGACTGCTGCGCGCCGGGCTCACCGTCGACCAGTTCCCCGGTGCGCTGCATGCTGCCGAGCACGCGATGATTGGCTTATTGCCGCTGGTTGCTACCAGCGACCGTTGGGATATCGGTGGCGTTTCCACGGCGCTGCATATGGATACCGGGCACCCGACCATCTTCGTCTATGACGCCCAGCCCGGTGGAGCTGGCTTTGCCGAGCGCGGTTTCGAACGATTTACCGATTGGGTCAGGGCAACACGGGACGCTATCGAATCATGCGAGTGCCAGCATGGTTGCCCTAGCTGCGTGCAGTCGCCCAAATGCGGCAATCGAAATAACCCGCTGGATAAAGCCGGAGCCATCATGCTCCTGGGTGCCGTCTTGGATGATGTCGAACCACGCCACCATCGGTAGTCATCTGACCTGCCTGTCTGGCTCAGCCTGATCCAGCGGAGGTGCTCCCGCCCGGGCCTTGGCCGTCGCTGAATAAAGCTCGAGGCCCAAGGCCTGGAATGACACCGGGACCTTGGCAGAGACCATGACAGTTTGCCCGTCGGGTTCGACAATGCAGGTTTCAAGGGACGCATGGTTCATCTGGGCCAAGGACCGGGCGACTTCGCAGGGATCGCCCGGACGCAATCCCCGCGCAGTGTCTGCCCCGGCCAAGGCAGCCAAGTCGGAGGCGGCTGCCGCATTCATCGCCGCATGCACCGCAGCCACCCACGCGAGAATAGCCCCGGCCAAAAGCAGAGCAACGATGACCAAGGCGGTCGTGACAACAGTGCCGCTGCCCCGTTCAGATTTCAGAAGCGAAAAATACTGGTTCATTCGACTGCCACACTCGCCTCGCCATGGATTTGGACTCCTCCCACGATGGGGATCCGCACCGTTTTGCGAACAGTGGCCTTGGCAAACCCGCCACCTTGGGAGATAGAGAAACTGGCTTTGTCCCCTGCCAGTCGAACCCCGCTGGAGCGTGCGGTTGCCTGGTCTTCGCCGCGGGCCAGTTCCCTGGCCATGGCGCCCGCGGCCTGTTGAACCTGGATTTGTTGTATGCCCAACGTCCCCAAACACAACAGCAGTGAAAGCATCAACGCGACCGCGGGGAGCAGCACCGCGAACTCCGCGGTGCTGCTCCCCTTGTCGTCACTGAACTTCATGGCCTACAGCGACAAGGCTTTAGTGATCAAGCCCATCAGCATTCCACGCACATCACCGCTGGAAAGGATGCTGATCAACAGCCCGGCGAAAGCCACGGCTGCCAGAGTGACCATAGCGAATTCGGCGGTGGTGGAGCCTTGCTCGTCCTCCAGCTGATCCATGATCTCGCGGAATTGTCGGTTCATTGTTTTGACCTTTCTTGATTTTTCTTGTCGACGGCCTGGATGCCGTTGACGATGTAATCCCACTGTTAGCCAGTTGCGGGATATCCCTCTGCGCTTCGCAACGATTTGGGTATAACTTCTTCGAGCAACCTCCGGCTGGGCACTACATGCTGGGGAACAACGCGATGATCAGCGGCACAACGCCTAAGGCGATGAACGCTGGCAAAGCGCAGGCACCTAGAGGCAGCACGAGCCGTGTGCCGAACTGCGCACCGAGCCGCGCCACCTTTTGGGTGTGTTCCCTGCGCTGCAGGGCTGCGGTATTGCGCAGTAACGTCGCGGCCGGAGCTCCAGTGGTATGAGCGAAGTGCAAGGCCTTTTGCAGGGGCGACAACCATTCAGGCGCGGCTTCCCAAGCTTTGTCCCATGACAGATTCATTTCCAGGCATCTGGCTACGCTGCGAAGGACCCGGCACTGCTCGATGCTGCTGCCAAGCAGGTCGAGGATGTCCGTGATGGGCATTCCGGAATCCAGAAGGCTGGCGCTCAAGTCCAGCACCAATTCGATGGGCTGGGGCTCGGATTTATGCTGACGCACAGGCTTTATCGGACTCCCCGGCTTCGACGTTCGCCCTGAAAAACCCACGCCAAAGGCCAGGACACCGGCGAGCGCAACGCAAAGGATAATCAGCAGGTTCATGACAGAGCCTGCGCCGTCGTTGTCCGCATCAGACGCTGGCACCACACACGGTTCGCTGCCCACAGCCCAGCTCCAACAGCGACGCTCAATTGCGCAGCCCATGAAGAAGCCAGGGTCCCCAGGACATCAATGCCAACGAGCAGGCCGAAGCCGAAGCCCACCAGCGGGAGCCAGGTCAACAGTTTCGTCGTGGCCTTGGGCCCGGCCATCGCCGCGTCGAAGGACTGCTGGGCCACCAGAGCAGACTCGAGATCTTCGGCCAGTCGTTCAAGCACGTCTGCCAAGCTCGCGCCGCTGCGCTGAGAAATCTGCAGGCACCAATGCAGCCGCTGCACCGCAGAATGCTCCGTTGACGTGTGAATAATTTGCTGGTTATTCAAGCGATGGGTTGCCTGAAGATCTTTGAGTGCTTGAACGATATGCCCCGAGTCATTTTCGACCTCCAAGAGCGCGTCCACGGCGGGATAAAAACCCAGGCCGCTGCGCAGCAATGCTGAAAGCTCGCGAATGACGCGCGCGTCTTCATCCAGGGAATGATGAGCCTGATGTGGTCGCCGGTCGGAGCCTTTCAAGATCCTCCAATTTTTCGCGAAGAAGTTCCCCTGTTCCTTGCCGGCAGGCAGCCAGAGCCACAGGGCCATGGCGCTCAAGATCAAAATCAGCATGGGCTCTCTCCCGTGCCGTTCAGCTTTAATAACTGCTCTGATAGTGCCGCGGTGAGCGTGGACCCGAATTTTTGCTCCAGCACCTGATGCGCGTCTGCAGATAATGGATTGTCGCTGTGCATGTTGATCAGCGTGCGCATGCGCATGCGCCCTGAGTCATCGGTTTCCAGAGAGCCCAAGGAAATCGGCCCACGCCGTCCCCGCTCGCCGCGGCTCATATGAATCACCAGGTCCAACGCGCTTGAAGCCTGCAACGACGTGGCTTGGACACTCCAGCCCGCTAGGGCGCCAAGCGCTGCGAGTCGCGCTGGGACAGAGGCCGGGTTATTGGCATGCAATGTTCCAGCTGCCCCTTGATGTCCGGTATTCATAGCGGCGAGGAAGTCCCTGATTTCTTCTCCGCGGCATTCCCCGACAATCAGCCGGTCTGGACGCATGCGCAAGGCTTGAACAACAAGGTCCTTGAGCTGAACGAGACCGGCTGCTTCCACATTCGCCGAGCGGGTCTGCAGCGAGACCGCGTGCGGGTGGTTGATCTGCAGTTCTTGGGAGTCTTCAACCACCACCAGCCGCTGTTGCGCATCTGCCTCGGCGAGCATGGCTTGGAGCAAGGTCGTCTTGCCGCTGCCGGTTCCTCCGGTCACCAGGAAATTCATCTGCCTTTGGATGACGCTGCGCAGCAATGGCGTCCAGAATGGCGGCGAATATTGCAGGACTTCGTCAAGGCCCAGTCGGCTCGCATGCTTGACGCGGATCGAAATGAGAGGGCCTCGGGTGGCAATGGGCGGAAGCACTGCGTGGACTCGATAGTTTTTCAAGCTCATATCCATGAACGGGCTAGCTGCATCCAGCCGTCTTCCGGCAAGCGTGGCCAGATGCACCGCCAATTCCCGAACTCGTTCAGCGGAAGAGAACCTGAATTCCATTAGCTCCAAACCACGCGGTGAGTCCGTCCAGACCTGGCCCTGCCCGTCAACGAGCACATCAGTGACGTCAGGGATCCTCGCGAAGGGTTCCAGGACTGATAAGCCGGCGACCTCGTGTTGCAGGGACTCCAACGACTGTGCAGCGCCCTGTGCACCAAGCGCGGCTCCGGAATCATGGACTGCGCCCGCCAACGCAATGGCATCGAGTTGTCCGCCGGAGGCCAGCGCCCGCTCCCGGACCGATTCCAGGATCTTGGCGTTCAGGACATGAGCGGTGGAACCGTTCTCGTTGTCTCTGCTGTGCCTTCCTGTATTCATGAGTTCTGGCCTTGAACCTGCGGAATAAGACAAAGATTGGCCAGCGACTGCCGCACACGGCGGGACTTGAAGCTATCGAGCAATTCACCTCGCTGATCCGCTTTGATGATGCGCGATGAGATGGGGAAGGAACCCAATATTTCTGTGCTGATCGCTGATTCACAACGCGCGCGTTGTTCCCCGCAAAGCACTACCTCGCCACGCTGCGGGAGGCAGGAGGCCTGCGCGGTGAAGACCTGCCGGTCAATGAATTGATTGACCACTGATTGCAAGGGGTGCGGGTAGCGCCCGGTATCCAAGACCACCAGATCAAAACCCTGGCGCGCAGCAGCGAGCAGCCGGATGATCAGCTGTTCTTCGACGGCCTCGTGCTCGCTGGCCACTGACCAGGTCAGCACCGAGGTGTTGCGAAGTTGAGGCAAGGTTTCGGCAAGCTGATGCGCTGCAAGCCGGCCGCCGGAGTGTTGCAGCTCTTCCCAGCCGACACCTGTGGGCGGCTTTGTGCTGGCCCGTGGCCACAGGCTTTGGGAATGCGGATCCATGTCAATGACTACGCTGCGCAAGCCAGTCAGTGTTCCTGCATGGGCAACGAGCAGAGCCAAGGTGCTGGTTCCCAGCCCGCCGGCGGTGGCCGTGAATGCCAGGGTATGGCCATGGCCTGCCCGCATGGCCCACAGCCCCAGGTATTCCCCGAGCCACTGACCTGCAGAAGGCAAAAGGGCCACCCTGGCTTTGGGAAATCTGCTGGCCTGCGACCATAATTGGCTGCCTTCTGATTCGAGTCCCACCAGGACATCCACTCGATGCCCGTCGTTGTTCGCCAACCCGGCCAGGTCGCTGCCCCAGAGCACCGGGCCGCTAGCGGTGAGCCGAAGCCTTTCAGGGTCGGTGCACTGGATGATGCGCACCGCGGCACCCACCGCAATGGCAGCACAGGATTCGACGATCCGCGGATCCGCGCTGACGATGGTGCATACCGGTTCCTGGGTCGTTGCCTGCTCGGCTGCGGGCGCCTGTTCTGTTGGCATGACGGAGGCGAGGTCATCAAGGTTCGTCATCACGAAGCGATTGTTCTTCTGCGGCTCAAGAGCCAGTGGAGTGTCGGTTAGCCATTTCATTTCTTGAGCGTCGCATCGGTGCGCTGGGTCCGGTGCAGGCTTGGGCCCGAATGGGGATATCTGCCCTGGGCACGGCACAATGTAGTTATGAGTGCCCTTGCCTTCCTTGCATCTGATCCCGATGGCTACGCTCTCATAGATCTGCGGGACAGCGATTCGGCGCACCCGCTGCGTGAAGTCCTGTCGGCATCCCGTGAAGACTTCGCGCAAGTCGTGACGCGGATCGAGGCCGAATTCGAGCCTCGCTGGGCCATGCTTCGGACCACCCCATGGATGCAGCCGTTGATTTCCGCCGGCGTTTTCCTCGCCAAGGCCTACGTGCTCTCATTGGCACAGCGCATCATGCACCGCACTCCGCTGGCCGCTGAACAGGTCGAGGATTTCGACCTGGAACGCCCGGTGCCAGCCACCGACCGCTTTAATCAGGATGCGCTGTTTGATACGCCGGCCTTTGGCGAATCCCTGGAAGATGTCATCGCACTTTACACCCAGCAGCGCCGTGCCCTGCCCCAGGACCCGGCAGCCCGCAAACGCCTGGAACTGCTGATCCATGCCGAATCGGTGGGGGCTCTGATCGCCTGCGAAATGGAGCATGCGGGACTGTCATGGGATGAAGCCGGGCACCGGGCCCTTTTGCGCGAGCAGCTCGGCGAGCGGGTTTCGGAGTACGCCCGCCCGCCGAAGCTGGCGGCCAAGGCCCAGGAATTAGCGGCCGCGCTGAAGACTCCCGGACTGAATCCCGACTCGCCCCAGGAACTGCTCAAGGCCCTGCACAAGGCGGGGTTCGCGGTGCGTTCGGTGCGCGCCTGGGAACTGGAGCAGATCAGCCACCCGGTGATCCAGCAAGTCATGGAGTACAAGAAGCTCTCGCGCCTGGCCAGCGCCCACGGCGACATGTGGCTGGAGCAGTGGGTGAAAAATGGCCGCTTCCACCCGCATTACGTCCTGGGCACCGTGGTCTCCGGGCGGTGGGCGGCCTCCGGCGGCGGAGCCTTGCAGCTGCCCCATGCCATCCGGCAGGTGGTGCGCACCGGGCCGGGACGCACCTTCGTCGTCGCCGATGGCCGGCAGCTGGAACCGCGCATCCTGGCGGCGATCTCCAATGACCAGCAATTGCAGCAGGCCGGCCAGCAGGATGACCTGTATCAGTGGCTCTTGGATGCAAAGCTGGTTTCGACCCGCCAAGACGCCAAGCTGGGCATGCTCTCGGTGATCTATGGCGGTGGCGGCGGAGCCAGCGGCACGGTGGGCGCCGCGCTGACCAAGAGCTTCCCCACGGCCATGCGCTTTGTGGAGCAAGCGGCGCTGGCCGGGCAGCAGGGCGAAGGCGTTCGCAGCTTCCTGGGCCGCGGCTGCCCGCCGGCCGACGAGCAGTGGATGCGGGCCCAGCGCGATACCGCCGATGAGGCCTCCCAGCGCTCTGCCGACGCCGCGGCCCGGGCGCGTGGGCGCTTCACCCGGAATTTTGTGGTCCAGGCGACCGCGGCCGAATGGGCGCTGGTATGGATGGGCCATGCCCGCCACCTGATCCACCAGGCCGGGTGGGGCCGGGATTGCCAGCAGGTCTTCTTCGTACACGACGAGATCGTCTTCGAATGCCCCGAGGAGCTGGCCGAGCAGCTGCAGCGGCTGATCCAGCATGCCGCGCTGCTGGCCGGACGCACGCTCTTTGGCGCCGCGTCCCCGCACTTCCCAGTCAGCGTCGCGATTTCCGCCAATTACGGGGACGCCAAGTAGCGCACCTGGTTTCAGGCCATGCGCAGTTCGCGTTGCTGGTTCCATTCGCGGGTCCAGCCCAGGTCGGTGAACAGCCGGTCCAGCACGATCGCGGTGAATCCCCAGATGATGCGTTCGCCGAATTGGAAGGCGGGCGAGGTGAACTTCTGCCCGTTGCGCTGCACCACCCCGGTCAAACGGTTCTTCGGATCCAGCAGCTGGGATACCGGGGCGCGGAAGACGCCGGCGCTTTCTGCAGGGTCAACGGCGTGCACCGTTGATTCGGTACGCCACCAGCCCAGCACCGGGGTGACCAGGAAGTTGGAGACCGGCAGCTCTGTTTCGCTCAGATGGCCCAGCACCTCGATGCCGCTGGTATCCACGCCGGTCTCCTCCCAGGCTTCGCGCAGCGCGGCATCGGCGACGCTGGAATCCTCCTGGTCGATGCCGCCTCCGGGGAAGGCGATTTGTCCGGCGTGCTTGCGCAGGGTGGTGGCCCGTTCCACAAAAAGCAGGTCCAGGTCCTGGGCGCCGGCTTGTTCGGCGAGCGGGGCGTCGCCGGCGGCGCCGAAGAGGATCAGCACCGCGGCCTTGCGCGCCGGGTTGCCCTCAAGATCCATGTCGATCCACTCATTGGGCAGTTTCTGGGTGGCCCCGGCGGTCACCGAATGCTTGGCGATAACCTGTTTCAACTCGCTGCGTGCGCTCATGCGTCTAGTCCATATCCTTCGGTTCTCAGTTGCCTCCGGGTCGCACCTGCCTGCATTTTTGCCAGTAGATCCTCTCGCCCGGGAGCAAGCTCATACTTAAGCAACTGTTTTGCCTTGGCTGGTATTTCCTCGCCGATCCCGTTCGAGGGGCACAGCTTGGCTATCGGGCAGACGCCGCAGGCCGGTTTGCGCGCGTGGCAGATCCTGCGGCCGTGGAAGACCACGCGGTGGCTGAGCATGGTCCAGTCGCGTTTCTCGAACAGCTCCCCTACCGCATGCTCGACCTTCACCGGGTCGGTTTCATCGGTCCAGCCCAAGCGGTTGGCCAGGCGCCCGAAGTGGGTATCGACGGTGATTCCCGGGACGCCGAAGGCATTGCCCAGCACCACATTGGCGGTTTTGCGTCCCACCCCGGGGAGCTTGACGAGTTCGGCCAACTTCGGGGGCACCTGCCCGTCGTGCCGTTGCACCAAGGCAGCGGACAAGCCCAGCAGCGAGTCGGTTTTGGCGCGGAAGAAACCGGTGGGACGGATCAGTTCCTCAAGCTCGGAGCGATCGGCTTGGCTCATGGCCAGCGCATCGGGGAACCGCGCGAAGAGGGCCGGGGTGATCGCGTTGACCCTCACGTCGGTGGTCTGGGCCGAGAGCACCGTAGCGACCAGCAGTTCGAAGGGGTTCTCGAAATCCAGTTCTGGGACGGCGTAGGGGTAGGTTTCGGCCAATACCCGGTTGATCTTGCGCGCCCGTCGTTTGAGCCCTAATTCGGTTTCCATTTTCGCTTTATTCGCCACGCATAGATCGTGTCATGTGTGCGGGCACTTTTCACCCTCGGACACCGCAAGTTGATGCTGTTCGTCGCAGTGCTTTGACCGTTGGGCGCAGAAATTAGCCTGATTCCCGGTACTTGGTGACACAAACCACAATCAGCAGCCCTAAAGCATGTAACTTTGATCACAGAGAATATTTCTGACTACGCGGAAGGATGCGAAGCCCGTGAGCGATTCGAAGACCTTGGATAACCTGTCGAATGAAACCCGTGCCTTTGCCCCCAGCAAGGAGTTCAGCGACCAGGCGGTCGCCAGCTCGGCCAGCTATGAGGCAGCCCAGGCCGATCGCCTGGGTTACTGGGCTGACCAGGCCCGCAAGGTGCTGACCTGGGATACCGATTTCACCGAGACCCTGGACTGGTCGCAGGCACCGGTTTCCAAGTGGTTTGTCGGCGGCAAGCTCAACGCCGCCTACAACGCGCTGGATCGCCACGTGGAAAACGGCCTGGGCGATCGGGTAGCGATCTACTTCGAGGGCGAACCGGGTGACACCCGCAGCTACACCTATGCCCAGCTGACCGAAGAGGTCAAGAAGGCGGCCAACGCCTTCGAGTCCCTGGGCGTGGCCAAGGGCGATCGCGTGGCCGTGTACCTGCCGATGATCCCCGAAGCGGTGATCACCATGCTGGCCTGCGCCCGCATTGGCGCCATCCACTCGGTGGTCTTCGGCGGCTTTTCCGCTGACGCGCTGCGCAGCCGCATCGATGACGCCGACGCCAAGCTCGTGGTCACCGCAGACGGCACCTGGCGCCGTGGCAAGCCTTCGGCTCTGAAGGCCGCCGTGGACGGCGCACTGGCCGCGCCGGGGCACACCGTGGAAAACGTCCTGGTGGTCAAGCGCAATGCCGAGCCAGTGGAATTCGGTCCACTGGATAAGTGGTGGCACGACGTGGTGGATGCGGCCTCGACCGAGCACACCGCAGTGGCCCACGACTCCGAGCACCCGTTGTTCGTGCTCTACACCTCGGGCACCACCGGCAAGCCCAAGGGCATCGTTCACACCACCGGCGGTTTCCTCACCCAGGGTGCTGTCACCCACCGCGATACTTTCGACCTGCACCCGGAAACCGATGTGTATTGGTGCACCGCCGATATCGGCTGGATCACCGGACACTCCTACGTCGCCTACGCGCCGCTGATCAACGGCGCCACCCAGCTGATGTATGAAGGCACCCCGGATACCCCGCATCAGGGCCGCTGGTGGGAACTGGTGGAAAAGTACGGCGTCTCGATCCTGTACACCGCGCCAACCGCCATCCGCACCTTCATGAAGTGGGGCCGCGAGATCCCCGATGGCTACGACCTGTCTTCCCTGCGCGTATTGGGTTCGGTCGGCGAGCCGATCAACCCCGAAGCCTGGATGTGGTACCGCGATGTCATCGGCACCAACAACGGCAAGAACGGCGAACGCAAGGAAAACCCGACGCCGATCGTCGATACCTGGTGGCAGACCGAAACCGGTGCGCATATGATCGCTCCGCTGCCCGGTGTCACCCACACCAAGCCGGGCTCGGCACAGGTTGCCGTCCCGGGCATCAGCATCGACGTGGTGGATGAGGCCGGCGAGTCGGTGGGCAACGGCGAGGGCGGCTTTCTGGTCATCCGCGAGCCATGGCCATCGATGCTGCGAGGCATCTGGGGCGATATGGAACGGTACAAGGAAACCTACTGGTCCCGCTTCGAGAACATGTACTTCGCCGGTGACGGCGCCAAGAAGGACGACGACGGGGACCTGTGGCTGCTGGGCCGCGTGGATGACGTGATGAACGTGTCCGGCCACCGCCTGTCCACCACAGAAATCGAGTCCTCCCTGGTGGCCCACCCGTATGTGGCTGAAGCCGCGGTGGTTGGCGCCAAGGATGAGACCACCGGTGAAGCCGTGGTCGCCTTCGTCATCTTGCAGACCGAACCGGCCGAGGGCGAGGATGTCGTGGCTACGCTCCGCAACCACGTGGGCAAGGACATCGGCCCGATCGCCAAGCCGAAGCACGTGCTGGTGGTTCCCGAACTGCCTAAGACCCGTTCGGGCAAGATCATGCGCCGCCTGCTCAAGGACGTGGCCGAGGGCCGCGAGGTCGGCGATGCGACGACCCTCTCGGATTCGACCGTGATGAGCCAGATCGCCCAATCCATGGGCAAGTAGCCAATATACGATTACTGACACTGCCGCCGTGCCGAACGTGGTTAACGTTCTGCACGGGGGCAGTGTTTTTTCTCGTTCATCAATAAACAATTGCCGCGGTTGCCGGCGCTGTGCACTAGATTTGAGTCCATGACTGAGAACGCATCACGCACGATTTTGCTGCTCAATGGGCCCAACCTGAATCTGCTGGGCACCCGTGAACCGCAGATCTATGGACATGACACCCTCGCCGATGTTGAACAGTTGGCTCGTGATACCGCAGCCACCCATGGTTTCGAATTGCGCGCCCTGCAGTCCAACCATGAGGGGGTGCTCATCGACGCCATTCATGAGGCTCGCACCAGCGCGGCGGGCATCGTGATGAACCCGGGAGCATTCACGCACACCTCGGTGGCCATCGCCGATGCGATCAGCGGCGTGCAGCTGCCCCTGATCGAAGTGCACATTTCCAATGTCCACCAGCGTGAGGCATTCCGCCACCACTCGTACGTCTCCCCCGTGGCCAGCTCGATCATCGTCGGCGCCGGGGTCAACGGCTACAAACTGGCCGTCGAGCAGCTGGCCTACCTGCTAGGCAAGTAGTCCGCCTGGGCTAGTTGGCGATGCAGTCCCCGGTTTTCACCGTGCTGCGCTGCGAGCCGCCTAGCTCCATGGCGCGTTCCATCTCTTCGAGGCTCAGCGCGAAGCCGACCTGTTCGTCGCTGCGCGACTTGGCGAAGATCAATCCGACCGCGTCGCCGCTTTCATCCAGCAGCGGTCCCCCGGAATTGCCCTGGGCTACTTCGGCGGTGAGCTGGTAGACGGAGATCCGCGACGGATCGGTGCCGTAGATGTTGGCAATAGAGACATTGGCCCGCGAGGCGATAAACGCGCTGCGGATCTGCTGCGGGCCACCTGCCGGGTAGCCGATGAACGCAGCGGCATCTCCGCGGGTCAGATCATCATCGGCCAAATCGATGGCCGGAGTTTCAAGACCCTGCACGTAAAGCAGCGCAATATCGGTCTCGGGATCGAAATAAACCACTTTTCCGCGGTGAACTTCGTCACGACCGGTCTCCACTGTGGCGGAGCCTAAACCGGCTACGACATGGGCGTTGGTCATCACCATTTCGGGTGCCACGACAAAGCCGGAACCGGTCAGGTTCACGCCGCACTGCACCGCGGTGCCCGAGACCTTGGCTGCCGATTGCGCGGCGGCTCGCTGCAGGTCCGAAGCCTCCCAATGGGTGTCCACCGGCTGGTCCACCGATGGCGCGAAGGGCTCCAGAAACGCCGGCAGGGTTTCGGCGATGACCTTGGATCGGGCGGTGGAAATCGCCGAGTTCACGAAGGCCGGGGTGGCTGAGCGAATCCCCTTGATCAAATTGGACTTGCCGATCTCCAAGGACAGTCGCGGGATGCCCATGCTGGAGGTGGAAAAGGCCAGCGCGCCAATGATTGTGGCGGTAATCAGCACCGAGAGCACGCCACCGGCGAAGCGGTCAGCGGAGCGCAGGAAGTCGACATTCATCCAGTGCCGGATGCGGGTGGCGATGACCCGGCCAAGTGCCTGGCCCAGGATGATCAGCACGGCCGCGGTGGCGACCATCAGCGCGACACGCCACCATGGATTAGTCGCGAAGGTGGAAACCAACGGGATGGCGAAGAAGGCTGCAACGCCTCCCAGGATGAGGCCCACCATGTCGCCTACGGTCAAAAGGAAACCGCGGCGGAGTCCGATGATGAAAAAGGTCAGCAAAACAGCGCAGATGACTACGTCGAGCCAGCTGAAAATTCCGAGCACCAAGACTCCAATGCGTTCAAGTACTTTGTATTAACCCAAGGTACCCTTAGAAGCTGATGGATTTCTGCGAGCATATTCGCGAGTTTTGGCCGAATGAGCGTGACGTTCAACATTTTCTCGGTAAAACCACGTGTGGAAACTGTCACATTGTTACTGAATACGGCACAATGAAGTAAGCGCCTACTACTGTTGACAGGAGATTTAATGGATATCGAGGTACTGCGTCGCGCGCCACTGTTTGCGTCGCTTGGTGATGAAGTATTCGCCGCGCTCACCGAAGAATTGACCGAGGTTGATCTGTCCCGCGGTGCATCGGTGTTCCGTGAAGGCGATCAGGGCGACCGCCTGTACTTCATCGTTTCGGGCAAGATCAAGCTGGGTCGCACCTCTTCGGATGGTCGCGAAAACCTGATTGCTGTTCTTGGCCCAGGCGAACTGTTCGGCGAGATGGCCCTATTCGATCCACACCCACGCAATGCAACGGCAACCGCTGTGTCGGAAACCCGACTGGCTGGTCTGAGCCACGAGAACATGCGCAAGGCGATCCTGAACTCCCCTGAGGTCTCGATCCAGCTGCTGCAGGCTCTGGCTGCCCGTCTGCGTCGCACCAACGAGTCCCTCGCAGACTTGGTCTTCTCCGATGTTCCTGGCCGTGTTGCCAAGGCTCTGCTTGATCTTGCCGACCGCTTCGGCCGCCCGGCAACCGACGGCATCCTGGTAGCTCACGAGCTGACCCAGGAAGAGCTGGCTCAGCTGGTTGGCGCATCGCGTGAAACCGTAAACAAGGCTTTGGCTGAATTCGTTCAGCGCGGTTGGCTACGCCTGGAAGCACGCGCCGTCGTGATCCTGGACATCCAGCGTCTGCGTCAGCGTTCACGCTAACCCAAGCAGAATAGTGTGGGCCGAATATCCTTTTGGATATTCGGCCCACACTATTTTTAAGCTGAATTAGCTGGCGATTAATGGCCTGCGGTAGCTTGCCATGGCCGGGATGATTCGGCGCTCATCGAGCCGAGAACTTCCAGATAATAAATGCCGTCACGCACCAATAAGTCAGGATGTTTCAAATCCAGGGAGCGTGCCCGGGACAAATACGCGACGACTCCGTTGGCGTCGGACATTGCTTCGAGCATCATTTCCACCGCAGGATAGCTGATCCTCGACAGATTCAGCCCCACGGTGTTCGGCTGCCCCACCTCATCACCCAGCTCGCTGGTGTTGCGTTGCGCCAGAACCTTGCTGGCCACTTGCCAGCGGCCCCACTTGCCCTTGCCACGAAGCAATGACGGTTCCTGGCGGTTGGGGACGGTGGCAGCGAAGTACCACGTATCAAATCTGCGCAGCGCAAAGTTGGGATTCAGCCAGTGCGAGACGGGGCGCAGCAAGTCTGTGCGCAGGCCCAGGCCGCGGCGGCGGAGAAATTCGTCGAAGGACAGGTCCTGGCCCGCGATCGCTTCGCGGGCGCTCATCCACTCTTCGGAATCAGCCATTTCGACGATGGATTGCTCGTCGGTGCCGGCCAGCAGAATTCCGGTTTCTTCGAAGAGCTCTCGAATGGCACACACGATATGCGCTTGGACCAGCTGCTGGTCCAGGACATCCATCCGCTTGGACCACTGTGACAGGCTCGGGCCGAACCACTGGTAGCTGGCCCGGTCGCTGGCTTCATGGCTGCCGCCCGGGAAGGCTACGTTGCCCAGCGGGGATCCGCCGGGCCGGAACGTCAGGTAGGTCTCCACGCCTTTGGAACAGTCCCTTACAAGGCACACCGAGGATGCGCGGCGCGGACTCCTGGGCGTGAGGGAGCCGAACGTGAACCAATTCTCGGCTGTGGGGATCTGGTGTGGTGGCAGCTCAAAGATCCTGCGCACCATGCCGCTACGCGGCCCGCAAGGAAAAGCCTTGGCGGGCCGCATAGAAGGCAGCTGGAATGAACTACTCAAATTCCGCGATGACCTCAACCTCGACGGGAGCGTCCAGCGGCAGCACGGCAACGCCCACTGCGGAACGTGAATGCAGGCCTGCATCCCCGAGCACTTCACCGAAGAATTCGGAAGCGCCGTTGATGACTCCTGGCTGTCCGGTGAACTCCGGTGCCGACGACACGAATCCGACAACCTTCACGATGCGCTTAATGCGATCTAGGTCACCGATCTCGGACTTGATGGCAGCCAGCGCGTTCAACGCGGCAACCTGCGCCTGGGCCTTGGCTTCTTCTGCTGAAACCTCAGCGCCGACCTTTCCCACAACTGGGAGTTCACCCTTAATCAGCGGAAGCTGACCGGAGGTGTAAACATAATTGCCGGTGGTGACTGCTGGCAGGTATGCAGCAACAGGCTTGGCAACGTCTGGCAGGGTGTAACCCAGTTCGTTCAGTCGTGCTTCGACACGCGAGGAAGTCGCATCTTGCATGGGCTTTCTCTCCTTAAGGAAGTGTGTTTTGTTTACTCTTTTGGACGCTTCATATATGCCACTGGCGATGAACCGTTAGGGCCAGGAACAACGGTTACCAGCTCCCAACCATCATCCCCCCATTGGTCCAAAATCTGCTTTGTTGCGTGGATCAAAAGCGGCAAAGTGGCGTATTCCCATTTAGTCATACTGGATACGTTATCGCGTCCTTGTAAACTAGTGGGTATGGCAGCCAAGAAGTCCCCCTTTTTTGATACCGCCACCACTCTTGGGAAAGTCGTTGCATTCTTCGGAATCAGCGCCCTGTGTGGTGTGCTCGCAGCAGGCATGCTCGTGCCCGTTGCGGCGATCGCAAAAACCGGTTTGACCACCGGTAACAACATTGTTAGCGCGCTTCCGAGCTCGTTCGAAAAGCTTCCGATTTCGGAGCCTTCGACGATCCTCGACGCCAACGGCAAGACCATCGCGAATTTCTATCAGCAGAATCGCGAACCCGTGAAGATTGATGACATTTCGCCGTACATGCGCAAGGCCATCGTTTCCGTGGAAGATGAACGCTTCTACGAGCACAAGGGTGTTGATCCCAAGGGCATCGCCCGTGCCGTCGTCGGAAACCTCACCTCGTCTTCCCGTTCGGGCGCATCGACGCTGACCCAGCAGTACGTGAACAACCTTCTGGTGAACAACCAGGAGCTCACTGGCTCTGAGGAATCGACCATTTCCGGTCAGAAGGATTACGCCGCAAAGATCCGCGAGCTCAAGTACGCGGTGGCTATCGAAAAGGAAATGTCCAAGGACGAAATCCTTGAAGGCTACCTGAACCTGGTGCTGTTCTCGGGTCGCGAGTACGGCGTTCAGGCAGCAGCCCAGCGCTTCTACTCCATTGATGCCAAGGACTTGAACGTCCAGCAGTCCGCCATGCTCGCCGGCATGGTCCAGCTGCCGAATGTCTACAACCCAATCAACAATCCAGAGCGTTCCCTTGACCGCCGCAACAAGGTGCTGGGCAACATGTACCGCACCGGCGCGATCAACAAGAAGGAATACGACGATGCAGTGAAGTCCGGGCTTGAACTCAAGCCAAGCACTTCCCCATCGGGTTGCTCTTCCGCTCAGGACAACGCTTACTTCTGTGACTATGTCGTCAACCTGATTCTCAGCGACGACACTTACGGCAAGACCAAGGAAGACCGTGAAGGTCTTCTGTACCGTGGCGGCCTGACGATCAAGACCACCTTGAACAGCGAGCTGAACAAGAAGGCTGCCGCCGACGCTCGCAAGGCTATTGATCCGAACGCCAAGTCCAACAAGGACATCCACTCGTCGATCGTTTCGGTTCAGCCTGGCACCGGCAACATCTTGACCATGGCACAGAACACCACCTACGGTCCGGACAGCAAGAACTCCGGTTCAAGCACCTACTACAACTTCGCAGTGGAACGCTCGAAGGGTGGCGCTGGTGGTTTCCAGGGTGGCTCGACCATGAAGCCTTACACGACCTTGGGTTGGCTCACTGAGGGCAACCGCATGAGCGAAACCATCAATGCGAAGAAGCAGGCCTTCCAGCCCGGAACCAAGTTCCGCGCGTCCTGCCTTCCTGGTGGCACCGCAACAGTTGGCAGCAAGTGGGAGCCAAAAAACGCTTCCCCTGGCTTCTACCGCCGCATGACCGTTGATACCGGCCTGTACTGGTCCATCAACACCGCGACCGTTCAGGAAGCATTCCGCACCGATTTGTGCACCATTGCTGACTACACCAAGCGCTTGGGCGTCTTGGATCAGGATGCCGATAACGGCCAGCCGGGCCCGATTAGCCCAGCGAACCCATCGTTCATCATCGGTTCTGCCAACATCACCCCGCTCTCGCAGGCAGCAGCTTTTGCGGCCTTCGCCAACAAGGGGGAGTATTGCAAGCCACGCGCCATGACCAGCGTTGTCGACAAGGACAACAACGAGTACAAGGTTCCCCAGGAAACCTGCTCGCAGGAAATCGATCCGGCCTATGTCGCAGACCTTAACGGCACGTTGAAGAAGATCGCTACCAAGCGTGTTTCGAAGGGTCGCGTTGAAGGCCCGATCGCAGGCAAGACCGGTACTAACAACTACGCCACCTCGACCTGGTTTGTTGGCTACACCACCGGCATCGCGACCGCTACCTGGGTAGGCCGCCTGAATGGCAAGGCCGCCAACGAGACGAACCAGCTGCATGGCGCCATCATCAATGATGAGCAAGCTCCTAAAATGGTTGACTCTTCGACCTATGCAGCCCCATTGTGGGTCGACTTCATGGAGGAGGCAGTCCTCCAATACGAGCGCAAGGGCTTTGGCAAGGCTGGCAACCGTCCGGCTCCGGTAGTTCCGGACACTCCAGATGGCGCAATGTCTGACGGTGAAAAGGAAGACGCAGCAGCTGCTAAGGCTCGGGCCGCCGCGGAGGCCCGTGCGCGGGCTGAAGAAGAGAAGCGGGAAGCCGAAGAAAAGAAGAAGGCTGAAGAAGAGAAGCGGGAAGCCGAAGAAAAGAAGGAAGCGGAAGAAAAGAAGGAAGCCGCAGAAAAGAAAAAGGCTGAGGAAGACAAGAAGAAATCACAGAAGTCTTCCAAGCCTAGGCCTCCAAAGTCCTCCGATTAGTCGGGTGACCAACTAGCTGCTCCTGCGAAAGGCCGCGTTCAACTTTGGTTGGACGCGGCCTTTCGGTTTAGATTGGCAATAGCGGACTTCACCAGAAGTTGCCCCCGGGCACGAAAGGACGATGGCAAACAGGTCATGGTTGAACACAAAACATTTGCTGCAGCACTACGTCATGCGGCTGGCACAACTGCCTTGGCGGCCGGTGGCGCATTGGCCTTGGGCGGTGCACTCGTTGGCTATGGCATGCTGGAGACCCAGAAGTTCGGGCTTCGCCGCGAAACCCTGAGCATCCTGCCCCGAGGTGCCGCCGACATCAAGGTACTGCACCTCTCTGATATCCATATGGTTCCAGGACAGGAAACCAAGATCCAATGGCTACGGGAACTGGCTGATCTCAAGCCGAACTTCGTGATCAACACAGGCGACAATCTCAGCCACCGCAAGGCAATTCCTTCGTTGCTCAACGCCCTTGAGCCGCTCATGGCCTTCCCCGGCGCCTTCGTTCCGGGGTCCAACTGCTACTACGCGCCCAAGCTCAAGAACCCGTTCAAGTACTTCGCGCGCAATGATGGCATCCCGAACCCGTCTTCGCGGGACCAGCTTCCCTTCGACGACATGCATCGGGCCTTCGGCTCCGCCGGCTGGGTGAACATGTCCAACCGCTCGCATTCAACGGTCCTGAATGGGCTACGCCTGGACTTGAGCGGCGTGGATGATCCGCACATCGATCGGGACCACTTCGCAGGCTGGCCACGCGGCTCTTCAACCAGCGACCAGGCTCCCCACGTTCGCATCGCGTTGACGCACGCTCCATACCAGCGGGTCCTGGACCAGTTCACAGAAGCGAAGGCCGATGTCATCTTTGCCGGGCATACCCACGGCGGCCAGGTCTGCATCCCGGGCTACGGCGCGCTGGTTTCCAATTGCGATCTGCCAACGTGGCGCGCCCGTGGACTGAGCGATTGGGAGTACGCAGGCAACTCTGTTCCCTTGAATGTCTCCGCCGGATTGGGCACCTCACGCTTTGCGCCGATTCGCTTTGCCTGTCCGCCAGAGGCAATTCTGGTGACCCTCACCGGACGCAAATAGTCTCAAAATCATCTTCTGAATCCCGGTCTTGCATGGAATACCGTGCAGGGCCGGGATTCACTTTAAGCTCATCTGAAGCATTTCTTTCCCAAATGAGGAAATTGATTGAATTCTCTCAACCACTGACGGTAAGCTGAAGCTCTGTCTAACTTCTGGATGAATGCGGGGTACCGTGGCGCAAGCACAAAAGGTCGACTCTAAGGACCCGGTTCCTCTCTCCGCAACGCTGAAGCGGCTTTACCCTTTCGTGAAGCCGATACTCCCCCGGCTGTTCTGCGGATTCCTCTGTGCGCTCGGAGCCGGAATCGTGGCCTTGGCCATCCCGCAGGTGCTGGCATGGCTCGTGAACTCCGTGCTGCACCGAGACGGAGCCTCCTCCGAGGTCTGGATTTCCGTTGCCATTGTCGCCGCCTTGGGCTTCGTTGAAGCACTGCTGATCTACCTGCGCCGCCAATTCGTGCTGACCCCTGCCGCCGGCTTGGAAACAAAGATGCGCATCCGGTTCTACAGGCACCTCCAGCGCCTCCCGGTTGCCTTCCACGAGCGTTGGGGGTCGGGCCAGCTGCTCTCGCGCTCCATGTCGGATCTCTCGCTGCTGCGGCGCTGGCTGGCCTTCGGCGCGATGATGCTCGTCGTGGAAACCGTCACGGTCATTACCGGTTTGGTCCTGATGTTCACCCACTCGTGGATTCTGGGATTACTCTACCTGTTGGGCTCGATTCCCATCGCCATCCAGGCCTACCGCTTCCGCAACAAATTCCGCGCCGCCAGTCGACTGAGCCAAGACCAAGCCGGCGATCTCGCCACAGCGGTGGAAGAATCCGTGCACGGCATCCGCGTGATCAAGGCCTTTGGCCGCGGCCCGCACATTTTCGAAGGCTTCAACACCCAGGCCAAGTCGCTGCAGGAAACCGAAATCGCCAAAGCCAAAACCCTGGCCACCTTCCTGCTCACCGTCGTCGCAGTCCCGGAAACCATTTTGGGCATCGGCCTGTTCATCGGCATTGCCCAAGTCGCCAACGGCACTTTGAGCGTCGGATCCCTGGTCGCGTACTTTGCGATCGCAGCCGTCATCGCCGGGCCTGTCGAAGGTATGGGCCTGCTGCTGGGCATGACACTGAGCACCAAGACCGCCCTGGACCGCCACTTTGAAGTCATGGACGCGGCCAACGACATCGTCGCCCCCGAACAGCCCAAGATCCCGCAGCAGCGTGACGGCAGTGTGGCCCTGCGCCATGTGCGCTTTGCCTATCCCGACACCGCAGGAACGCATCGGCCGATCCTGGCCGATATCGATCTGCGGATCCGCCCGGGCGAAACCATGGCCCTGGTGGGCATTACCGGGTCGGGCAAGTCGACCCTGCTGAACCTGATTCCCCGGTTGCATGAAGCGACCGCCGGCGAGGTCATGATCCACGGGCAGAACGTCAAGGACTGGGACCTCGATCAGTTGCGCACCGAAATTGCGGTGGCCTTCGAAGACACCACGCTGTTCTCCACCACCATCCGGGACAACGTTCTGCTGGGTGCGCCGGAATCCCTGGATGGGGAAGAACGCGAAGCGCTGCTCGCTGAGGCGCTGGACGTCGCCCAAGCCCACTTCACCTACTCGCTGCCCCAGGGCGTCGATACGCTCATCGGGGAAGAAGGGCTCTCGCTCTCCGGCGGACAGCGCCAGCGTATCGCCCTGGCTCGCGCCATCGCGGCACGTCCGAGCGTGCTGGTGCTCGATGACCCGCTCTCGGCACTCGACGTGCGAACCGAAGAACTAGTCACCGAAAAGCTGCGCGAAGTCCTCGCCGGAACCACCACCCTGATCGTGGCGCATCGCCCCTCCACCGTGATGCTGGCAGACCGCGTGGCATTGCTCCGCGATGGCCGCATTGACGCGGTGGGCAGCCACACCCACCTGTTGAGCACCAACGAACACTACCGATTTGTCATTGCCAGCCTGGATGACGAAGAACTATCAACCACCGAGGAGGCCTGAAGATGAGTAAGCCACTAGGTGTCGCCAACGAAGACTCCATCAAGCTTTCGGCAGCTGAACGCAAGGTCGTGCGCCAGCGCTCCTTCCGCCTGCTCGCGGCCCTTGCCTTGCCGCAGAAAAAGCTCTTCATCCTCACAGTCGTGTTGGTTCTGGTTTCCAACGCGGCCCGTGTGCTGTTGCCAATCATCATCGCCTTCGCCATCGATTGGACCCTGCCACAAGTCCGCGAGGGCAACTGGGGCGCTTTGGGGATCACCGGCGCGGGATACATCGTGTGCTCGATTCTCAGCGGCATCTTGCTGGCCTGGTACATCAATTCCGCCGCAAAGATTTCGCAAGCCATGCTGCTGGATCTGCGCCAGCAGGTGTTCCGCCACACCCAGCGGCTCAGTCTTGAATTCCATGAGAACTACACGTCGGGACGCATCATTTCCCGCCAGACCTCTGATCTGGAAACCCTGCGGGAGCTTTTGGACCAGGGTGTCTCGGAATTGGCGTCCTCCTGCGTCTTCATCATTTTCACGCTGATTTCGATTTTCCTTCTGGACTGGCAAAGCGGGCTCGTGGTCTGCATCGCTGCCGTCCCGGTAGCCATCCTGTTCTTCTGGTACCAGCGCCGTTCCGAGGTCTTGTACCGTGAATCCCGTGTCGTTTCCGCCAAAGTCATTTCGACTTTCGTGGAAACCATGACCGGCATCCGCGCGGTGAAGGCCTTCCGCCGCGAACGTGCCAACGATGATAACTACCAAGAGATCGCTGAGAAGTACCGCGATAATTCGGTTCGCTCTTTCAACCTCTTCGGCATCTTGCAGCCGGGCCTGGTCCTGATTGGCAACCTCACGGTCGCAGCGCTTCTTGCCTACGGCGGATTCCGCATCATCAACGGCTCCATGGAAGTTGGTGCCATGGTGGCCATCCTCTTGGCTTCCAAGCGGCTCTTCCAGCCCGTTGAGCACATTGCGATGTTCTACTCTTCCTTGCAGTCCGCCACTGCGGCCCTGGAAAAGGTCTCAGGACTCCTGGAAGAAGAACCCACCGTGCTTGAGCCAGAACAACCCAAGAGCATTCGCAAGGTGGCCGGCGAGCTGGACTTCAAGGATGCGGTCTTCGGCTACGGAGACGGACCCATCATCATGGACAAATTTGATCTGCACATTCCAGCTGGTCAGACCGTCGCTGTCGTGGGCCAAACCGGTGCCGGCAAATCAACTCTCGCTAAGCTGATTGCTCGCTTCTATGACCTGCGCTCAGGCACATTGAATTTGGATTCAGTGCCCATCAAGGAGCTGTCCAACAAGGAACTGCGCCAGCATGTGGTCATGGTGACCCAGGAAGCGTTCCTCTTCTCGGGCTCGGTTGCGGAAAACATTGCGTTGGGACGTCCCGGGGCTTCGCTTGAGGACATTCAGTCAGCAGCCCGCGCTGTTGGAGCTCACGAATTCATCACGGATCTGCCCGAGGGCTACGACACCGATGTGAATAAGCGCGGCGGCCGGGTATCCGCCGGACAACGACAGCTGATCTCCTTCGCCCGTGCTTTCTTGGCCGATCCCGCGGTCTTGATCCTGGATGAAGCGACCAGCTCCCTTGATATCCCTTCGGAGCGTGCTGTCCAGCGCGGCCTGCAGACGTTGCTTGGCAATCGCACGGCGTTGATCATCGCCCACCGCCTCTCGACGGTTCAAATCGCTGACCGCGTCCTAGTAGTCCACGATGGCAAGATCGCAGAGGATGGCACGCCACAGCAATTGATTGCCGACGACGGCCACTTCGCCGCATTGCACAAGGCGTGGAAGGATTCGCTGGTCTAGGCATGCCCAGATAGAAGCAGCCCCTGGCGGCTCAGAAAATTTCTGAGCCACCAGGGGCTGCCTATATGCGTACCGCCAGAACTAGGCAGTGAAGCTCTGGCCGGTCAGACGCTCATAAGCTTCGATGTACCGGGCACGGGTCTTCTCGACAATCTCAGCGGGAAGCTGCGGAGGCTGCTCGCCGGAGTTCTTGTCCCAGCCCGATGCGTCGCTGGTCAACCAGTCGCGCACGAACTGCTTGTCGAAGCTCGGCTGGGCCCGGCCCGGCTGGTACGCCGCGGCGTCCCAGAAACGCGAGGAGTCCGGGGTCAACACTTCATCGCCCAAGGTGACTTCGCCCGTGGCTGGATCTGCGCCGAACTCGACCTTGGTGTCAGCCAAGATGATGCCGCGGGCGCGGGCAATCTGCTCAGCCTGCTCGTAAAGAGCCACGGTCTTCTCGCGCAGCGCCTCGGCAACGTCGTTGCCAACGCGCTCAACGGTCTGCTCATAAGTGATGTTCTCGTCGTGCTCCCCTACCTCGGCCTTCGCCGATGGGGTGAACAACGCAGGCTCCAGGCGGGAGCCATCCACCAGGCCTTCAGGCAATGGCAGGCTGCACACGGTCTTGGAAACCTTGTACTCAGCCAGGCCCGAACCGGTGAGATATCCGCGAGCGATGCATTCGATCGGGTACATTTCCAGCTTCTTGCAAACCATTGCACGCCCGGCCACGGCTTCTGGAACGTCGGTGGAGATCACGTGGTTGGCGAAGTCGCCCAGCTGCTCGAACCACCACAGGCTCAGCTGGGTCAGGACCTTGCCCTTATCCGGGATCTCGCTGGTGAGCACAAAATCGTAGGCGCTGATGCGGTCTGAAGCGACGACCAGCACGCGGTCGGTATCCTCGAAGCTCGTGCCGGCCGGCACGTAGAGGTCTCGAACCTTGCCCGAGTAGAAGTGGTCCCAACCTTCAAGGTCGAGAACTTCGGTCTGGAATCCTGCCATAAATATCTGGTCCTCTTACTTGCTTTGATCGGCGACGACAATTTCGCCGCGTTCGGCCTTCAGCGCGATATCGGTGCGCGATTGGGCACCATCCCAGCTGATCTCGGCTACGCCTGCATAGGCCGCCTTGCGGGCAGCTGCCAGGTCATCTCCCAGGCCAACCACTGCAAGCACGCGCCCTCCGGAAACAATGATGTTGCCGTCTGCATCGGCGGAGGTGCCAGCATGCATCACGTGCACGTTCTCCAGCGCGTTCGCGGCATCCAGCCCGGAAATCACTGCGCCCTTCACCGGGGTGTCCGGGTAGTTCTCAGCGGCGATGACAACATCAACTGCGGTAAGCGGCGACCAGTTCAGCTGTTCGGCATCATCAAGCTGGCCCTTGGCAGCAGCCAGCAACACGCCGCCCAATGGGGTCTTCAGGCGGGCAAGGACTGCCTGGGTTTCCGGGTCGCCGAAGCGTGCGTTGAATTCGATGACACGGATGCCGCGCTTGGTCACGGCCAAGCCGCAGTACAGCACGCCGGTGAATGGGGTGCCGCGCTTTTCCATTTCACGCAGGGTCGGGTAGGCGACGCGTTCCATGACTTCGTCAACGAAGTTCTCTGGCAGCCACTCAAGCGGCGAGTAGGCACCCATGCCTCCGGTGTTCGGGCCCTCGTCATTGTCGAAGATGCGCTTGAAGTCCTGCGCAGGAGACAGCGGAACGGCGTGCTTGCCGTCGCAGATCACGAACAGGGAAACTTCTGGCCCGTCGAGGAATTCTTCGATGACCACGGTGCCGCCGGCTGCGAAGCAGGCTTCTGCGTGTTCCAGGGCCTCATCGCGGTCCGAGGTGACCACGACTCCCTTGCCTGCGGCCAAGCCATCGTCCTTCACGACGTACGGAGCTCCGAAGTCATCCAGCGCGCTGGCAGCTTCGTCGCGGTTGGTGGCAACGTGTGCCATAGCGGTCGGGACTTCCGCGGCAGCCATCACGTTCTTGGCGAATGCCTTGGAAGCCTCAAGCTGGGCTGCTGCCTTGGTCGGGCCGAAGACCGGGATGCCGGCTTCGATCAGGGCATCGGAGACACCGGCTGCCAGTGGCGCTTCTGGACCGACAACTACCAGGTCGCTGGCCAGTTCGCGGGCCAGGGCGAGAACTGCGGCAGGATCCTGCGCGTCGATGTTGTGGGTGGTGACATCCTGTGCGATGCCGGCGTTGCCGGGTGCGCAATGGACTTCTTTGACGTAGGGGTCTGCACTCAGTGCTCGGACAATTGCATGCTCACGGCCGCCTGGGCCAATAACCAGTACCTTCACCCGGCCGAGTTTACCGGAGAATTCACGGGCGGATGCTGTCTGTGACATCGGCTGGACCTGTCCTGTGAACCGCACCGGCAACAGCTTTGCCCCATGCCGATGGGCAAGGGCCACTCCGCAGGAATAAACTGAGGGAATGGACCGATCCGTGGATACTTCCGATTGCTCGCAGTTAGTGCAAGTGAGCCGCAATGGCGTCACCGAGTCACGGCACTATGGGGTCGCGGTGGTCCTGGATCCGGACGGCTCACCACTTTTGTCGCTGGGAAACCCTGACGCTTTGATCTTCCCGCGATCTGCCGTCAAGCCCTTCCAGGCGATTGCCTCATTACGATGCGGCGCCGCACTCACGGACGTGCAGGTGGCCCTGGCCTGCGCAAGCCACGTCGGCACTTTCGAGCACCAGGACGTAGCCCGCGCGATGCTCCAGGCCGGTGGTTTGGATGCTTCTGATCTCCAATGTCCGCAATCCTGGCCCGTTGATTCGGCAACCAGAACCCAAATGGCCCTTGAGCACTTGCCCAAATCCGCGTTGGCTTTCAACTGCTCGGGCAAGCACGCAGGATTCCTGCTCGCGGCAAAAGCCTTGGGCTCTGAGACTGCCAGCTATCTGGATCCGGCTCATCCGGTCCAGCAGACGGCCCACGCGGTCCTCGAAGAGTTCTGCGGGCCGATCCATTTCACGGGCATCGATGGCTGCGGGGCCCCAGCTGTCCAAATGTCGCTGCAGAGCCTCGCCCAGGGCTTCAGGCAACTTGTCGTGTCACAGCAGGCGGAGGCGCAACGCGTTGTCGACGCGATGCGACACCACCCTTGGGCCGTTCGAGGCAAGGGCCATCCCAATACAGAAGTCATCAGGCGGACCGGGGCCATCGCCAAGCTGGGCGCCGAGGGCGCGCTGGCCGTGGCGGCGCCCAGCGGGGTGACCGTAGCCATCAAGATGCTCGACGGCTCCGCCCGCGGCACCGATCTCCTGGCCCTGTCGCTCTTGCGCAAATTCGACGCCATCGAGGAAACTCCCTACCGCGAATTGCGCGCGCAATTGCAGCCAGCGGGCGCCACTGCCGGGGCACGTGCCGCTGGACTACAGTTGGCTGGGACAGATTTCTGATTTTCACTGCCTGGCTTCAAGCCATTGCAACAGGTGAATGTGACAGTTTTATGTCATCGAAGGAAAGAGATGAATCACTAAATGGCAATCAAGCGACGCGTTGATGAAAGCGCTGGTCGTGCAGCGGTCCGCGAGTGGGCTGGAACTACGCAAGGACAAGGAAAAATAGCCCGTCCGGTGTTAGCCATGGCAGTTCGCTACCTGCTGGAGGAATTAGCCTCTCGTGCCGAGGGCAATTCGGTCGAGGTGCGCATCCCTCCCTTTGGTGTGACTCAGTGCATAGCTGGCCCCCGGCATACCCGAGGCACCCCGCCGAATGTGGTCGAAATGCCCGCTGAATTATGGCTTTGCCTGGCGACCGGGCGAACCTCATGGGCCGATGCCCTGCAAACTGGGCAATTGCATGCTTCTGGACTTAGGGCTGACTTGTCCGCGCACCTACCACTTATTGAGTACGCTTAAGGGTATGGAGCAACACCCCGCTACCCCGACATCTGCAGATCAAAGTGTCGAAGTGCAAATTCACTCGGCACCGAAATTCTGGCCATTCATTCTGACCTTCGCCGTACTCGGCGCTCTGGTTGGCCTGGTCATTGGCTTGCTCGGCGAGCCTTCGCAGGAGTACACCCGTGCGTCAGCTTCCGGATTCTTCGCGATGTTCGGCGCTGGACTAGGTGTGGGTATCGGTGCGCTGGTGTTCGTGATCATCGATCGCTTCACCTCGCGCAAATCCACCAAGCATCTGGCAGTTCCTCTGGCCGAGGACACTGACACCAGCGGACAACCAGGCTAGGCAGCTTTTCCCTTCCACTGAAAAGCGGGCGGCCGCGCACCTGGCCGCCACCACCACACAAACGGTCGGTGTCGACCAAACCAGAACATGAGAGAATAACTGACATGGCGCGTGGCGATGGATTCTTAAATCACGACCTGCTTCCAGGCGAGAAGGGGCCGCAGGATGAATGCGGCGTTTTCGGCGTTTGGGCTCCCGGCGAAGAGGTTGCAAAACTGACCTACTACGGTCTGTACGCACTGCAGCACCGCGGGCAGGAATCGGCTGGCATTGCAACCAGCGATGGTGCCCGTATCAACGTCTACAAGGACATGGGCCTGGTCTCCCAGGTGTTCGACGAGAACACCTTGAACTCCATGCACGGCCAGCTGGCTGTCGGCCACTGCCGCTACTCCACCACCGGTGCCAGCCACTGGGCCAACGCGCAGCCAACCCTGGGCCCGACCCAGACCGGAACCGTGGCTCTGGCCCACAACGGCAACCTCACCAACTCCGCCGACCTCGCTGACATGGTTCTCGCCAAGCAGCAGGCCGAAGGCGGCAAGGTCCGCGGCGAAATCGCCCAGGGCAATACCACCGACACCGCTTTGGTCACCGCCCTGCTGGCCGGCGTCGAGGGCCAGTCGCTGGAAGAAACCGCGCTGGAACTTCTGCCGAAGATCCAGGGCGCCTTCTGCTTCGTATTCATGAACGAAGACACCCTCTATGCAGCCCGCGATCCGCACGGCGTACGCCCGCTGGTTCTGGGCCGTTTGAACCGCGGCTGGGTTGTCGCCTCCGAGCAGCCTGCACTGGCTACCGTGGGCGCATCGTTCATCCGCGAAATCGAGCCAGGCGAAATGATCGCCATCGATGAAAACGGCGTGCGCTCCACCCGCTTCGCCGACGCCACTCCCAAGGGCTGCGTTTTCGAATACGTCTACCTGGCTCGCCCGGATGCCGCCATCGCCGGCCGCTCGGTCTACGAGTCCCGCGTGGAAATGGGCCGCCAGCTGGCCCGCGAGAACAACGCGGAAGCCGACATCGTCATCCCGGTTCCAGAATCCGGCACCCCGGCGGCCATCGGCTACGCGGAGGAATCCGGCATCCCCTTCACCCACGGCTTCGTGAAGAACGCCTATGTGGGCCGTACCTTCATCCAGCCTTCGCAGACCCTGCGCCAGCTGGGCATCAAGCTCAAGCTCAACGCCCTGGAGACCGTGCTGCGCGGCAAGCGCGTAGTGGTCGTCGATGACTCGATCGTTCGCGGCAACACCCAGCGCGCCGTGGTGCGCATGCTGCGCGAAGCAGGCGCCTCCGAGGTGCATGTGAAGATCTCCTCGCCTCCGGTGAAGTGGCCTTGCTTCTACGGCATCGACTTCGCTTCGCGCGCCGAGCTGATCGCCAACGGCGCTGCCGTGGATGAGATCGCGACCTCCATTGGCGCGGACTCGCTGGCTTATATCTCGGAAGATGGCATGATCGAAGCCACCCGCCAGCCACGCGAGCGCCTGTGCACCGCGTGCTTCACCGGTGACTACCCGATCGCGTTGCCGCATGAGGAACGCCGCGGCAAGAACCTGCTGGAGCGCAGCAACCAGCCAGGTTGCGAGCCCGGCCCGGATTCCGAATTCGAAAACGTCAGCTAATCCCCTTCTCCCCACTTACCTCGTTGCAAGCGGCACCGGAGAACCGGTGCTCACGACAGAAAAGGAACCCTCTGCCATGAGCGGCAATGATCAGCCAACTTCCATCACCTATGCCGGTGCCGGCGTTGACGTCGAGGCCGGTGACCGCGCCGTTGAGTTGATGAAGGGTGCAATCAAGGCGACGCATACTTCGGGTGTCGTCGGAGGCGTGGGCGGTTTCGCCGGCCTTTTTGATGTCTCCTTCCTGACCGGCTACAAGAAGCCTTACCTGGCGACCTCCACCGATGGCGTGGGCACCAAGGTGGCCATCGCCCAGAAGCTGGACATCCACGACACCATCGGCCAGGACCTGGTCGGCATGGTGGTTGACGACATCGTCGTAGTAGGCGCTAAGCCGCTGTTCATGACCGACTACATCGCCACCGGCAAGGTTGTCCCCGAGCGCATCGCCGATATCGTTCGCGGTATTGCCGAGGGCTGCAAGCTCGCTGGCACCGCACTGGTAGGCGGCGAAACCGCTGAGCACCCAGGCCTGCTGGCCGAGGACGAATACGATGTTGCCGGCGCCGCCACCGGTGTCATCGAAGCCGATCAGCTGCTGGGCCCAGAGCGCGTGAAGGCTGGCGACGTCGTCATCGGCATGGCTTCCTCGGGAATCCACTCCAACGGCTACTCGCTGGTGCGCCGCGTGATCGCCCACGCCAAGTGGGAACTGGACCGCGAGGTTGCCGAATTCGGCAAGACCCTGGGCGAGGAACTGCTGGTTCCTACCCGCATCTACACCAGCGCCTGTCTGGATCTGATCGGCGATCTGAACGACGGCGAGAACTTCGGTGTGCATGGCTTCAGCCACGTCACCGGTGGCGGCCTGGCTGCCAACCTCGCTCGCGTGCTGCCACAGGGCCTGATGGCTCGCGTGGATCGCTCCACCTGGGCCTTGCCTGCGGTCTTCTCCACCATCGCGCAGCTGGGCAACGTCCCGCAGCCGGATCTGGAGCGCACCTTGAACCTGGGTGTTGGCATGGTGGCCATCGTGGACCAGTCCGTGGCAGACCGCGCCGTGCAGCTGCTGAACAACGCTGGCATGGGCGCATGGGTCATGGGCCAGGTTGAGAACCTGGATCCATCGGCCGCCGATGCCGGCTTGGACTTCGTCCAGGGCGCCAAGGGTGTTGACGGTGGCGCAGTGCTGTTGACCGGAGCCTACGCCAAGTAGCAGTTCTTGCCCGTACGCAGCAATGCACCGCACTGGATTCCAGTGCGGTGCATTGCTTATTTAATCCCGTCCAGCTGGGATAGCGCGGTTTCCAGCGGAACCCGCCAGCGCCAGGTCGCTTTCTGCTCCCCGCGCACATGCCCATTGGTGATCAGCGCTACCGGCAGTTCCCTTTTCACGAAGTTCAACAGCACCTTGTAGCCGCTCATCACCGCCAGAGACGAGCCGAGGACCAGCAACGAGCTGGATTCGGCCTCCAGCGCGGTCATGAGCTCTTTGCGCTCTGCGGGGACGCTCTCGCCGAAGTACACGACGTCGGGTTTCAGGGCATAGGAATCGCAGTTCAGGCAGCGGACCATGACAAACTGGTCAATCAGGTATTGCGGGAGCTCCACGTCGCCGTCAGGGTTCACCGCGGAGGGGTCGATCTCCACGGCTTCGAGGTAGCCCTTGTTGGCTGCTTCAAGGCGGAGGTCGAAGTCCCGGCGGTCCTCGCTGAAGCCGCAGTTCAGGCAGCGGACCGTCGAGAGGTCACCATGCACCGGGATCACCCGTTGCGAACCGGCTTGCTGATGCAGGCCATCCACGTTCTGCGTAATGATGCCGGTGATTTTTCCTTCTTGCTCCCAGCGCGCCAACCGGTGGTGGATCTGGTTGGGCTCTGCCTTGTCCATGTGGCGCCAGCCGACATAGCCTCGGGCCCAATAGCGTTGGCGGGCTTCGGGGCGGTAGCGGAATTCCTGGTAGGTCATCGGGCGATGTCGTTGCAGCGAGCCATTGGGTCCGCGGTAGTCAGGGATGCCGGAGTCCGTGGAGACGCCCGCACCGGTGACCACCAGGACGTTGCCTGCGTCGAGCATTTGCTGGACACCGGCACGTGCTTCATCTTCGGGCGACGCGGGGGCCTGTTCCTCCACTATGCGCTGCATCGAGCGGATCGCTGAGTGATGGGCCATCTGGATGGCTAGCTCTTCTTTGGTACTCACGTTCCACCTCATGCTTGTTGGACACGACAAAGGCCGCAACGACTTAAAGCTAATTTAGCTTAGTCGCTGCGGCATGTCGCAAAATGTACTGAAGAGCTGTACCACTGCGTGCTCAAGGCGTGGCACTCCGAGCCAAGAACTCCCGGCCTCAGAAAAGGATCTTAATCCTCGTCGTCGTCTCGCGAGTACTTCTTAGTCAGCTCGTCGTAATCCGAATATTCTTCGTCATACGATGAATCATTACGCTCGGTATTCTGAGCATGATGATCGGACCGAACGCCCAACTCGCGTTCAAGTGCCGAAAGGTCAGTGGACGGCGAGTAGTACTTGATATCTCGCGCCTGACGCTGTGCTTTAGCCTTTTGACGGCCGCGCCCCATGGCGTGACCCCCTCTTTTCAGTAGAGTCGGGAGGTGGTCCATCTAATTAGATGAAGGCCCCCGAATATGTGATCAGTTCTTTCGTAATTAAAGGTTAACATGATTCACCGGCGAGCGCTGAACGCAACACCCGTCGATACCGCTAGACTGTCAATTAGTCCAACGACTATGTATTGAGCTGGCCAATAACTGTTTGCCCCCAACTACGAAGGAGCTCAACAGGTGGTGGAAGAGAATCTGCCCGAGCCGCAGGCGGCTTTACCGCCATTGCAGCCCGAACCGGAAAAGCCCAAGCGGCAAGGTGGCCAATGGGCCATATTGATCATTGCTGTTTTGGCGCTGGCCGCTGCCGTGGTCTTCTTGGTGTTGCGCATCATAGATCCCCCCGCTTCGCCCGTTGCGAACAATGTGGAACGCAATGAAAACCCTGGCCTCGATGGCATCATCGCCACGGAAATGCCCCCTGCCCAATTGCAGCTCGGTGATTGCCTGCGCGGTTTCGAGTCTCCCTTGGATCCGCAAACCGTGGTCACCTGCGATTCGGCGCATAACGCCCAGATGATCGGGTCCTTCGAAGTCGCCGGCACCGATTACCCGGGCGCTGGCGAATTGCTGACCCAGTCCGAGGACCTGTGCAAGTCGGTGTCGCTCGATCCGAGCGCCGGGCTGGACTCCACGTGGACCTATCACTTCTCGCGTCCTTCAGAAAGCACCTGGGAGCAGGGCGACCGCGCGGTGTCCTGCTTCTTGAGCCTGAAGGAAGGCAACGTACGCTCCTCGCTGTTGCCACCTGAAGGCACCGATGATGCCGCTGAGGGCGATTCGGCAAAGCCTGAGGACCAGAGCGACGAGGAATCGAGCTCCAAGGCCGAAGAGACCACTGAAAGCTGATAAGTTCCAGAAATCACGAGAGAAGGGCATGAACAGGATTTCCTGTTCATGCCCTTCTCTCGTCTTGAGCTAGCTCTTCTTCTGGACCTTCAACTGGTCGCCCAGCTCGTCGAGCGTCACCTGAACGGTGTCCCCGTCTTGCACGGTGCCAGCAAGGATTTCCTTCGCCAGCCGGTCACCGATCTCGCGCTGGACCAGCCGGCGCAGCGGCCGGGCGCCATAGGCAGGATCGTAGCCGGTCAAGGCCAGCCATTCGCTGGCCGCCTGATCCACGTCCAAGCTCAGCCGGCGTTCTGCCAGGCGTTCAGAGAGCAGATCGATCTGGAGCTTCACGATGTTGCCCAGCTCTTCAATGCTCAGCGGATCGAAGAGGATCACCTCGTCGAGACGGTTCAGGAACTCCGGCTTGAACGATGCGTTGACGACGTTCATCACCGCGCTCTTCTTGGCCTCGTCTTCCAGGGCCGGATCCACGAGGAACTGCGACCCCAGGTTGGAGGTGAGGATCAGGATGGTGTTCCTGAAGTCCACGGTGCGTCCCTGGCCATCGGTGAGGCGGCCATCGTCGAGGACCTGCAGCAGGATGTCGAAGACCTCTGGATGAGCTTTCTCCACCTCGTCGAGCAGGATCACCGAGTAGGGGCGGCGGCGCACCGCCTCGGTGAGCTGTCCGCCTTCCTCGTAGCCTACGTAGCCTGGAGGGGCACCGACCAGTCGGGAGACCGCGTGCTTCTCGGAGTACTCCGACATGTCGATGCGGACCATGGCGCGCGGGTCATCAAAGAGGAAGTCCGCCAGGGACTTCGCCAGCTCGGTCTTGCCCACGCCCGTTGGGCCAAGGAACAGGAAGGAACCGGTGGGGCGGTTCGGATCGGCGATGCCTGCCCGGGTACGGCGCACGGCGTCAGATACGGCAGCGACGGCTTGCTTCTGCCCCATCAGCCGTTGGCCGATGATCTCTTCCATGTCCAGCAGCTTCTGGCTCTCGCCTTGCAGCATGCGGCCAGCAGGGATTCCGGTCCATGCCGAAATCACCTCGGCGATGTCGTCCGCGGTCACTTCCTCGGCCACCATGCTAGGCTGCGCAGAGCGGTCTGCTTCAGCCTGGGCCGCGGCATCAAGTTCTTTCTGCAATGCCGGGATCTCGCCATAGAGCAAGCGGGATGCCTTCTCCAGGTCTCCTTCACGCTGGGCCTTGTCTGCCTGGCCGCGCAATTCATCGAGTTTGACCTTCAAATCGCCGACGCGGTTCAATCCTGCCTTTTCGGATTCCCATTGCGAGTTCATCGCATCGAGCTTTTCCTTCTTGTCGGCCATATCCTTGCGCAAGGCTTCCAGGCGTTCCACCGAGGCTGGATCCGTCTCATCAGACAGGGCCAGTTCTTCCATGGTCAGCCGGTCCACTTCGCGGCGCAGCTCATCGATCTCCTCCGGGGCGGAGTCGATCTCCATGCGCAGTCGGCTTGCCGCCTCGTCAACCAGGTCAATGGCCTTGTCCGGCAGCTGCCGTCCGGAAATGTAGCGGTTGGACAGTGATGCGGCTGCAACCAGCGCGGAGTCGGCGATGGACACCTTGTGGTGGGCTTCGTAGCGTTCCTTGAGCCCGCGAAGGATGGCGATGGTGTCATCCACGCTAGGCTCCCCGACATACACCTGGGCGAAGCGGCGTTCGAGCGCCGGGTCCTTCTCGATGTTCTCCCGGTACTCGTCCAAGGTGGTGGCGCCGATCAGGCGAAGCTCGCCTCGGGCCAGCATGGGCTTGAGCATATTGCCAGCGTCCATGGCGCCTTCGGAAGCACCAGCGCCGACCACGGTGTGGATCTCATCGATGAAGGTCACGATCTGGCCATCGGAGGATTTGATCTCTTCCAGCACTGCCTTGAGCCGTTCCTCGAATTCGCCGCGGTATTTCGCTCCGGCAACCATGGCTCCCAGGTCCAGGGAGATCAGCGTCTTGCCACGCAATGACTCCGGCACGTCGCCGGCGATCATGCGCTGGGCCAGGCCCTCGACTACCGCGGTCTTGCCCACACCGGGTTCGCCAATGAGCACGGGGTTGTTCTTCGTGCGGCGAGAGAGCACCTGGACCACACGACGGATTTCGCGGTCGCGTCCGATGACCGGGTCCAGTTTGCCCGAGCGTGCCAGGGCGGTCATGTCAGTGCCGAACTTTTCCAGAGATTGGAAAGTTGCCTCAGGGTTCGGGTTATCGACCTTGCGGTCGCCGCGGATGGTAGGCAGAGTCCCTACCAGCAGTTCGCGGGTGGCTCCGAACTCGCGCATGGCTTCGCCGGCCTTGGTCTGGTCAGCAGCGAGGGCAATGAGCAGATGCTCGTTGGATACGTAGGTGTCGCCCATTTCAGTGGCGGTTTCCTGGGCGTTGCTGACAACCTGCAGAAGCTGGCGCGAGAACTGCGCTTGGGCTACGGAGCTGCCCGAGCTTGAAGGCAACGCGTTGATTGCTGCGCTTGCTTTGACTGAGAGCGCGTCAACATCAAGCCCCGCCGTTTTCAGCAAGGCAACAGCGACCGAGTCGCGCTGATCCAGCAGTGCCTTCAACAGGTGCGCAGGTTCGATCTGCGGGTTGCCTGCCGTTGAGGCGTTCATGCCGGAAGCTGAGAGAGCCTCTTGGCTCTTGGTGGTGAGTTTGGTGTCCACGCGCATCCTTTCCCTCGTTGGGTGAACCCATAAACTTGAGTGTACTTAACTCAACTCTACTCGCAGTCATCTTATTCCGCCTAGTGCCAGATTTCTGGTGATTAATTTGATGCTTTGCCCAAGACGCAATAACTCCGCATGACACGCTGTTCACCGCGTTAGGATGAGGCATGCCGAATCCAGATTCACAGGACATCTATCAGCTCGATTACGACAGCATGGCCAAGGTGTTCATCGACCAGCACCGCCAGATGCTCATGACGTGTCTCGACGGCCTGACCGAAGAGGAAGCACGGGCAAATCTGGTTGAATCCAAGACCACGCTGCTTGGGTTGGTCAAGCACGCGACGTTCGTGGAACGGGTCTGGTTTGGCGAAGCGGCCACGGGCAAAAGCCGCTCAGAATTGGGAATCGCAGCAACCCCGGACAGATCGTTTGTCCTGAAGGCCTCGGACACCATCGAATCCGTGCAGCGCGACTATGCGCAGGCCCTCGAAGAATCCCGCCAGGCACTGAACGGCAAGACAGGAGACGATGTCTTCCCGGGAAACCGCCGCGGACCACTGCCTGTCCGTTGGGTGTTATTGCATATGCTGCGTGAATTGGCCCAGCACTGCGGACACGCGGATATCCTGCGGGAGCAGATCTTGACCGCGCGAAAGCAGCAACCAGCTTGGCCGAAGCTAGACTCGGAATATGTCACTGGCTCTCCTCCCCATTTCCACGAAGCAATTTCCGGCTTGGATGAAAAGGAGCGCGGCAGAATACCTGGCAGATCTCGTCGCCACAGGCGTGCCAGAACACAAGGCGCAAGCAGACGCGTCCGGCACGATGGAGCGCGCCTTCCCCGATGGCCTGCCCAGTCCGACAAATGCGGTCTTCATCTTGATGGACTCCGCACTAGGCAACGTTGGATATATCTGGATCGGTTGCGATTCCTCGGGAGATCCTGCTTGCTGGTGGGTATGGGACGTCGTCGTCGAAGCAGAGCACCGCGGCAAAGGCTTCGGCCGCCAAGCCATGATCTTGGCTGAAGGTTATGCGCGAGCCCACGGCGGTCAAACACTGGGGCTGAATGTGTTCAGATTCAACAACGCAGCCCGCGGACTCTACGAATCGCTGGGCTACGAAACCACCAGCATCAAGATGCGCAAGACGCTGTGACTCTTTGAATTGCCTTCAATCCCTATTCAAGCGAACAGCAACGAAGTACATTACAGATCACAATGACATTTGAAGACAAGTTCTTTCCATGGAACCCCGGATCAAGTTAGGCTGGAGGTACGTAAGGGAGTATTCATAAGCGCTCAACCCGTCAATACGTAGGACTTCGAAAGTCTTGCCGGGTTTTGCGGCCAGCCCAGTGCCGGTGAAGAGACTTACTCGGTCGCGTGCGCGCAACTTACGAAAGCAGGATTCCCTATGGGAGTTTCCCCTTTGATTTGGGGCATCACGATTATCGTGATTCTTGCCCTATTAGCCTTCGATTATTTCTTCCATATCCGCAAGGCGCATGTTCCCTCGCTGCGTGAAGCGGCCATCTGGTCCAGCATCTATGTCGGCATTGCCCTGGTCTTCGGAGTCCTGGTGCTGTTCTTCGGCGGCCTCGACATGGGTGCTGAGTACTTCGCCGGATACATCACCGAAAAGGCATTGTCGGTCGATAACCTCTTCGTGTTCCTGATCATCATTGCCAGCTTCCGGGTACCGCGTGAAGACCAACAGAAGGTCTTGCTCTTCGGCATCGTCTTCTCGCTGATCGCCCGTACCGCCTTCATCTTCGTCGGCGCGGCACTGATCAACCAGTTCGCCTGGGTCTTCTACCTCTTCGGCCTGATCTTGTTGCTGACCGCAGGCAACCTGCTGAAGAAGGATGACGAATCCGATGAAGCCAACAACTTCATCATCCGAATCGCCAAGAAGCTCTTCCACACCACCGACAACTACGACGGCGACAAGCTGTTCACCAAGATCGACGGCAAAAAGGTCCTGACCCCCATGCTGCTGGTCATGGTGGCCATCGGCGGCACCGACATCCTCTTCGCCTTGGATTCGATTCCAGCGATCTTCGGCCTGACCCAGAACGTCTACATCGTCTTCACTGCAACGGCCTTCTCACTGATGGGCCTGCGCCAGCTGTACTTCCTGCTGGATGGACTGCTTGATCGACTGATCTACCTGTCCTACGGCCTGGCCGCCATTTTGGCCTTCATTGGCGTGAAGCTGATCCTGCACGCATTGCACGAGAACAACCTCCCGTTCGTCAACAATGGCGAGCATGTGGAAGTCATCGAAATCAGCACCGGCTTGTCGCTGAGCGTGATTATCGGCGCTCTGCTGGTTACCGTGTTGGCTTCCCTGTTCAGCAAGGCTGGCAAGGCGCAGACTGCCATCGGCAACCTTCGCCGTCACGCCAACAGCTACAACGATCTGACCTACACCGCAGACGCCGGTGAGCGCGAACGCATCTACCGTGCTCTGCTCGCCGAGGAAGAGCTCGTGAAAACCATGGAGAAGAAGTACCGCGATAAGGCCAAGGACGTGGATAAGATCCGCGATGAGGTCAAGGAAGCCCATCGCCAGCACGATGAGTATCTCAGGAGCTAGCCCCAAGCGCTGGTCAAAAGCAGGCGTCCGAACAGGGCGCCTGCTTTGCTTGTATTCCACCGATTTTCAACTAGAAATGAACGTCTTCTGGCTGGGTTCTTGAATCCATTGCTGAATAGATTGGATACGTTCAAGCAGTTCGCCTTCAGCACTTTCACGAGGATGCCACGCCGCTACTCGCGCAATCCATGCCAACTCGTCAGCAGCTTCGTTGTAAATCAAGCCTGCATGGCCACGATGGCGCACAATTTCAATTGAAGCGCTACAGGCCTGCCAAACAGTCATGAACTCCCTGCACAACTCTTCGCTGATCCCACAATAGCCATCAACATATCGTCCAGTTCTCACCAATTCTTCGATAACTCGGTAAGCATCTAACGAATCAATGTGAATAACGGCGCTATGCACGTTGACCCTCTGCAAATATTCAAGGGCAACGATCACGGCCCGGAATTCGAGGATGCCGACATGCCCAGAAAACTCTCCGGCATACACCACGGTGTCACCATGCCCAGTAATCATGGCTAGAGCGCCCGCACCGTCGAAATCCGCAGAAGCATCGACGCCAATCTCTAAATGTTCCGGTGCGTCCTCACTAACAGACCAGTATTCGGGAGACCAGAGGATAGGCTCCCGAGGTACACACGCATTTTTATTTTCAGGTCGGTCGCGCCTTGGACTATCTCGGAGTTGGTTTCGTTGGCGGGCACGCCGGACAAGGGAATTTTTAGCCTCTGAAACCTGGCTTTCCACTTCTCGTGCTGCACGATTAATACGGTTGATTCCGCGGGTCACGGCAAAACCGCTTTCCGCGAAAACTCGGGCAATGTTGGAGTATCGGTTCGGGACGCAAACCCAAGTTTGGCCACGATGCTGTCCCACCAGTTGTTCAAGTTCTCGTCGCATGACGGGCAGTGGCGCTGGCGCGCAAGTGGAACCTACGTGCGAGCTGAAGGTGCCCTCCCCATGACTGATGACAAATAGGTAGTGCACCTTGCCTTCATCGTCCGCGATCTCAGGCATCGTCCAAGTAATGAGCGATGCATGTATCGGTTTAGATATGACCTCTGCATCAGGCACTACAGGAAGACTGGGTTCACGCATGGTGCGGCTCAATAAAGCACCGGCGTCTACGACATTAATGCTCATGCCACGAGCTTCTCAATACCTACCGACACCTTAGCCAAAGCTCATTCGGGTCCAGCGGCGCTGAATCTACACAAAAAGCCACCAGCAGCAGCAGCTCGTTATGGCATAGTCGAAGACCGACCTCGAACGCTGTTCATAGCTGTTCCAGGTCGGTAGTCTAGCCTCGGAAAATTGCCCCCGTAATCGGCTAGCGCTTCATGCCTGCAATGTAATAGTCCGAAGGAACAATGACCTTGCCTAACGGCATCAAGGAAATCGGGATCATCTTCAAATTCGCAATGCCCAGCGGGATGCCGATAATCGAGACGAACATCGGAATAGCGGTCACTACGTGCCCGATGGCAATCCAGATACCTGCGAAGATCACCCAGATGACATTACCCAAAGTCGAGAATGCGCCTACCGGTCCGCGATCAATCACGGTGCGTCCGAAAGGCCACAACGCATAGCCCGCAATACGGAAGGACGCGATACCGAAGGGAATGGTCACGATCAGCAGGCAGCAGATGATGCCGGCCAATACGTACCCCAAGGCCAGCCACAGCCCGCCAAACACCAACCAAATAACGTTGAGAATACCGCGCACTAAATCAGTCATGATTTCATTCTTCAGCGCTGCCTGCCTTTGCGCCATAGGTGATCCCCCGGATTATCCCCTAGGGTGTCCAATCCCCTACTTTCTGGCAAGCAGCACACCCCTTGGCTCCGCTAGGATTAATCATCATGAGCGAATCGAGCGATCAGCAGCGCCCAGCCCACGGCACTGCCCCCAAGGACCCGAATCTTTTCCGCGCGGAGCCAGTGTCATTTGTACGCCGCGGCAACCGCCTCCAGGGCCGCCGTGCCAGCGCGTGGGAACGCAACGCCGAGCAGTACGTCATCGAACCGCCGCGCAAGATTGCCGATACCTCGGTGGCCGACGACTTCCAGCTTGACCCCGCTGAAGCTTTCGGCCGCACCGCACCATTGGTCGTGGAAATCGGTACCGGCCTGGGAGAGTGCATCGCCAACGCCGCCAAGGACGATCCAGGGCGCAACTACTTGGCCGTAGAGGTCTACCGGCCGGGCCTCGCTCAGCTCATGCTCAAGGTCGAGTCCTTTGGCATCACCAACGTCCGCGCCGTCCAGGCCAACGCCCCAGAGGTCCTGGACGTCATGCTTGATGAGAACAGCGCCGATGAAATCTGGATCTTCTTCTCCGACCCATGGCACAAGCCGCGCCACCACAAGCGCCGCCTGATCAAGAAGTCATTCCTTGACAAGGTCTCCCGCGTCCTCAAGCCGGGTGGAACCCTGCGTCTTGCCACCGACTGGTCGAACTACGCCGAGCAGATGCGTGAAGTCCTTGAAGCGCACGCGGATTTCGAGAATCAGCATCCAGGCAATTTGGCTGGCGAAGAAAGCAACCTGACCAAGGTCCGCCGTGAGGGCATGGAAGGTTTTGATCCCGAGCCTGAATTCATTGATGAGCAAGGTGGCTGGGCGCCACGTTTTGAGCGCCGTATCCTCACCAGCTTCGAGGGCAAAGCTTTGAAGGCCGGTCGTCTCGTCTTCGATCTGGCGTACACCCGCGTCGGTTAATATCGGCGTCAAAGCTCCAGAAAGGCCATGGAATCCATAGGATGGATTCCATGGCCCTTCCTTCATCCAAGATCAGCAGCTACGCCCAAGCACCCACGATGGAATATGCCGGCGTGCGACTGGAACAGCTTTCACTCGACCATGCCCAAGACCTCGCAGAGATTGTCTCAGCAGGGCGCCTTGATGAAATCTGGTACACCTCGATTCCCTCGGCGCAGGATATGGCCAGCGATATCAAGAAGCGTTTGGCTTTGCAGGAAAGCGGAGCAATGGCGCCCTTTGCCATCATTGACCTCTCCACAGGCAAGGCTGTGGGAGCAACAACGTACCTGAATATCGATGAACCGAACAAGCGCGTTGAAATCGGCTCCACCTACTTGTCCTCGACGGTACAGGGCACAGGGATCAACCCGGCAGCGAAGTTCCTGCTGCTGCAGCGGGCTTTCGAGGAATTGGATTGCTATTCCGTGGCATTCTGCACGCACTGGCATAACGCGGCTTCACGGGCTGCCATCGCGCGGCTCGGCGCAAAACAAGATGGGGTGCTGCGCAATCACAAATATGATCCGGCCACAGGAACTCTGCGCGACACCGTGATCTTTTCGATTCTTCCGCACGAGTGGCCTGCCGTGCGTACCAATTTGCTGGCGCGGCTCGCGCGCCATGGTCGCTGCTAGCTCTCGCTCATCCAGGATCCTTGGGCGGTATTCGGAGACAGTCGGAGATCCGCCACTGCCAGCATGATTCGCTGTGGATCCTCAGCCAAGCGGTTCAACACGTAGAGCCAGTATTCTGGTCCGAAAACAGCGTATTCTCGGGTAATGAATCCTTCATTGTGCAACGCGTCCAGCTGCTGTGTCCCGAGGCCCTGAAGCATTTCGAACTCCACTTGCGGGGATAACAAGGCAGTACCAAGTTCCTGCTTAAGCCTTCGGATCAGCTGCTCGTCGTGGGTGGCAATATTTGTTCGCCTGCCTGAAGAGACCAGCAAACCGGCCAGCTGCACGTACTTGTCGACTAGGTCTGGATGGTTGCGCGCAATGGCTGCTTTCAGCGGTTCTTGGAAAGCTCCCCTGACCAGGCGGACTGGGCCCCCTCCAAGCTCCAGGACGCGAACCAGGTCCTGTGATGTTCGAAATAAGCGTGCCTGCAAGGTGATGCCCGTTTCCGGAAAATCGCGAATCAGTCGTTCCCAGAGATCGAGCACCAAGTCGGTGCGATCCGATCCTTCTGCCGAAATCATCAGGTAGGTTCCCGCTTCGCGCGCGGCCCGAGCGACGTGCAACGCGTTGTGCAGTCCCAGCTTGGAATCAATGGCGGAACCAAGATGTGAGAGGTCGAAGCTCAAAGTTGTATCGGTTTTCGAGCTCTTTAAACGTTCGGCGATACTCAGGAATATTCCGGTTTCTGTTTCAGCGACGTGAGTATCCCTAATCGATTCGCCGACGCATTCGATGCTGCTGCGATGCCCCCGATCAGTGATCTGGGCGATCTGAGCGAAGGCAGTATCGAGGGTGTTCCCGGCCAGGTATCGTTGCGAGATCCGGTGCGCAACCCTCGCTAGGGCCGGCATGGCCATGACTTGTGCCTTGAGCTGTTCGTCCCGCGCCATTGCACGCAGATTATCTGCGGCCAATTCAAGTTCTTCAGGTGAAATGAGCATGGGATGATCATTTCGCACGCTCTCTATTAAGGTCTTGAACGATATTGCAGCGGCGCTCGATAAATTCCCGGGGCGGTGGCTACATGCGAGCGGAAGACTCGGTGAAAGTGACTCTGGTCTGAGAAGCCCAGCTCAGCGGCGGTCTGCGCTATCGAGGTCCCGGCGCGCAAGAGCTCGCGTGAACGGTTCACCAGCTCGTTATGCCGCCAGGCAATAGGGGTGAAGCCGGTGCTGCTGTGCATGAGACGAATCAGCTGATACTTGCTCACCCCGGCAAGCAGCGCCAGCTCATCCAGTTGCGGAGCCACAGCATCCTTGCCCAAGCGGTGCAGGACCGGAAGCAATCGCTTATCGCAAGGCCCTGCCTCGGGCGGGATAGCCTCGAATACCAGCTCTACGCCCTGCAAGACAGAAAATATGGATCCCAGCGACTGTTCAACGGACTGCTTTGTCATTCCGGCAAAGAGTTTCTGATTAAAGGCGTTCATCATCTCGTGGAGCTCCGGCGCCCTGAATATCCGTATACCTCAGAACAGATCCTGCGCAGAGTTTGGAGCAAGCCGGGAAATCCATGATTGGTCCGCATGAATCATCTGGTATCGCCAGTAGCCATTTTTTGGAATTACAGGAATGGAGATGATCACGAGGAATGAAGATCACGTCACCGGGGAGCAACGTTGCCTGCTGCCCTTTTTGCCCGGTGAATTCGGTTTCGCCTTCGTCGATGATCCCAATCGAAAATCGTTGATGGGTATGTGGCCGATAGCAGGAAATTTCTTGACAAGAACGCCGCGACTCAAGTTCCGGGAACTCTGGGTCATGCCAGAATTCGGGGCCGTACGGTATTGCCAGATTGGCCACCAATCTAGCGGCCGATAGCACGGCGGGCGGTGAACAGCGTGACGGTTGGTTCGCGTCGTTCTGGACGCATGCCGCGAGCCAGGGACACCACATCGCCACCGGAAGTGCCGGCAGCAAAAATACGGGATTGGCCTTGGCGCACTGCGATGAGTTCATTGCGCAGGTCGTTGACCTCGGTCTGCAGGTAGGCAACCTGATCTTGCAGATCAAGGATCCGCTTGATGCCTTCGAGGGAGACGCCGTCCTTGCTCAACGCCTGGACTTGGCGGAGCAGGGACACATCGCGCTGCGAGTAGCGGCGCTGCTTGCCCGATTGGCGGCTCGGCGACACCAGGCCGATCCGGTCATACTGACGTAGCGTTTGCGGGTGCATATCTGCCAGTTGAGCGGCGACGGAAATGACGAAGACAGGTCGCAGGTACTCCCCGTTCACGTTGCTTCAACCACCTTTCTACATGGCTTGTCAGCTCTACAGCCTCTAGTCATTGAGTCTAGCTTCCCTGCCGTGCCACTTCGAGGGCACGACAGGGAAGAAAGAACCCTCTTTGTTTCAGAGCTTGGCTTTGGCGGCCAAGTCCACGCGTGGATCTTCGCCTTCGGTTGCTGCGGCGAAGTCCTCCACGGCCTTCTTCGCGGCATCCGAGAGAATCTGCGGAATCACCACATCCAGGACGATCAGCAGATCGCCGGTGGCCTTGGAGGTTTTCACGCCTCGGCCCTTCAGGCGCAGGGTGCGACCCGAATTCGATCCGGCGGGAACCTTCATCGCTACCGTTTCGCCATCCAGGGTAGGTACGTGGATCTTTGCGCCCAGCACGGCCTCATCAAACGTGACCGGCACGTGGATGCGAATATTGTTCTCTTCGCGCTTGAAGAAGGGATGCTCGTTGACCTTCACCTTGACCAGCAGGTCGCCATTGCCAGCTGCACCAGGGTGCCCCTTGCCACGCACGCGAACGGATTGTCCGTCCTTGATGCCCGCAGGGATGCGCACGTCAATGACTTCGCCGTTCTGCTCGCGCAAGGCGATGGTGGTTCCCCTGATGGAGCCAGCGAAGGAGATCGAGGTGTTCGCGGTGCGGTCCTGACCCTTGCGCGGTGGCGCGCTTTGGCCGAAGCCGCCTGCGCCGCCGCCGAATCCGCCGCCCCCGAACAGGTCGGAGAAGTCCGGCTGTCCGCCGCGTCCGCGGGCCCCGCCCCCGCCGCCAAAGAGGTTGGAGAAGATATCCTCGAATCCGGCTTGGCCGCCTGGTGCCCCGCCAGGTCCTCCGGCGGAGAAGCGTGCTCCGCCGCCCATGGCACGGATCGCGTCATACTGCTCGCGCTGTTCTTTATCCGCCAGCACCGAGTGGGCTTCGGAGATGTCCTTGAATTTCTGTTCGGCTGCCGCATCACCCTGGTTGGTGTCCGGGTGGTACTTGCGCGCAAGCTTGCGGTACGCCTTCTTGATGTCCGCCTCGCTGGCGTCCTTGGCGACGCCCAGAATGGCGTAGAAGTCTTTTTCGATCCAGTCCTGACTTGCCATCAGGGCCCCGTCCTTTCAATGCCAATTCGAAACTGCCCACTGACGATTTCTCGGCAGTGGGCAGTTTCAATTGTGTTATTCGTGGCTATTCGCCGGTTGCTACCAGTACCTGCGCTGCGCGCAGGACGGTGGTTCCCTTGCGGTAACCGTTACGCAACACCTGGCCCACGTGGTCGGCTGGAACTTCCGGAACAGCCTGGCGAAGCAATGCTTCGTGGATGTTCGGGTCGAACTCAACACCGGCCTCGTTGATGCGCTCCAGGCCATGCTGGACCAAAATGTTATCCAGCTTGTTGGCGATCGCAGCGAACGGTCCATCGGTCAGATCCCCATGCGCCCGGGCGGCATCGATTTCATCGAGTACCGGGAGGATGGTAGTCAATACCGACTGGACTGCGCTTTCTCGTGCCACTGCCCGGTCACGCTCAACGCGCTTGCGGTAGTTGACATATTCAGCCTGCAGGCGCAGAAGGTCGTTGCGCAGCTCGGTTTCGGTCGCGCTGGCTTCGCCCTGCTGTGCCTCGGTTTCATCAACGTCGGCGCCAGCTTCGTTCAGGATCGCCTCGGCCTGACCCAGGGCGTCAGCGGTTGGCTGCTCGTTGGCGGCCTCTGGCTGGTTCTCCGACTCGGCGTCGAAGTTTTCGTTCTGGTCTTTTGCCTCGGACATATTCCCTAACTCCCTACTTCTTGTCGGCTTCGTCTTCGTCGATTACCTCGGCGTCGACGATGTCTTCATCAGCGTTTGGAGCCTGCTCGCCCTCGCCAGCAGCAGCGCCTTCAGCCTGTGCGTTGGCGTAGATTGCCTCGCCCAGCTTGGTCTGCGATGCCTGCAGCTTCTCGAACGCGGCCTTGACCTCGTCGTCGTTATCCTGCTTCTCAAGGGCGGCCTTCAACGCGTCAACGTCGGCCTGGACCTCGGTCTTGACCTCTTCTGGCAGCTTGTCTTCGTTGTCCTTGATCAGCTTGTCTACGGAGTAGGCAGCCTGCTCAGCGGCGTTACGGGTCTCAGCTGCCTCGCGGCGTGCCTTGTCCTCTTCGGCGTGTGCTTCAGCTTCCTGAACCATGCGCTCGATGTCTTCCTTGGACAGCGAGGAACCACCGGTGATGGTCATCGACTGCTCGGTGCCGGTGCCCTTGTCCTTTGCGGAGACGTGCACGATGCCGTTGGCGTCGATGTCGAAGGTGACCTCGACCTGCGGGATGCCACGAGGAGCCGGTGCAATACCGGTCAGCTCGAAGGTGCCCAAGGCCTTGTTGTCACGGGTGAACTCGCGCTCGCCCTGGAAGACCTGGATGGATACCGATGGCTGGTTGTCTTCAGCGGTGGTGAAGGTTTCCGAACGCTTGGTTGGGATCGCGGTGTTGCGCTCGATCAGCTTGGTCATCACGCCGCCCTTGGTTTCAATACCCAGGGACAGTGGGGTGACGTCGATGAGCAGAACGTCCTTGCGCTCGCCCTTCAGCACGCCTGCCTGCAGGGCTGCGCCAACGGCGACAACCTCATCCGGGTTCACGCCCTTGTTAGCTTCCTTGCCGGCCAGGTCCTTGACCAGTTCAGCAACGGCTGGCATACGGGTGGAACCACCAACGAGGATCACGTGGGCGATGTCCGAAACCTTGACACCTGCTTCAGCGATGACGTCGTTGAACGGCTTGCGGGTGCGCTCCAGCAGGTCCTTGGTCAGGTCCTGGAACTTGGCACGCGAAAGGTGCTCGTCCAGGTGCACTGGGCCTTCTGGGGTGACCGAGAGGTACTGCAGGGAGATGTTGGTGCTGGTAGCCGAGGACAGTTCCTTCTTAGCCTGCTCAGCAGCTTCCTTCAGGCGCTGCAGGGCAATCTTGTCCTTGGACAGGTCGGCACCCTTGGCCTTGGCCTGAGCCAGCAGCCAATCAACGATGCGCTGATCCCAGTCGTCGCCACCGAGGCGGTTGTCACCGGCGGTGGAGCGAACCTGGATGGTGGAGAAGCCGTCGTCGTCCTTGCCGACTTCGAGCAGCGAGACGTCGAAGGTACCGCCACCGAGGTCGAAGACCAGGATGAGTTCGTCTTCGTTGCCCTTTTCCAGGCCGTAAGCCAACGCTGCTGCGGTTGGCTCGTTGACGATGCGCAGTACGTTCATGCCAGCGATTTCGCCGGCTTCCTTGGTGGCCTGGCGCTCAGCGTCGTTGAAGTATGCAGGAACGGTGATCACTGCGTCGGTGACCTTTTCGCCAAGGTAAGCCTCGGCGTCGTTCTTCAGCTTCATCAGGGTACGTGCGGAGATTTCCTGCGCGGTGTACTTCTTGTCGTCAACGTTGATGGTCCAGTCGGTGCCCATGTGGCGCTTGACCGACGAGATGGTGCGGTCGATGTTGTTGACGGCCTGGCGCTTGGCGATGTCACCAACCAGAACTTCGCCGCTCTTCGAGAAAGCAACGATCGACGGGGTAGTACGGTTGCCTTCCGCGTTTGCGATAACGGTTGGCTCACCACCTTCGAGCACGGAAACTACGGAGTTGGTGGTTCCTAGGTCGATACCTACGGCACGCGACATAATGGCTCTCCTTTGCCTTGGTTGAAAGTACTAACGCTGAGGATTTTTATCCCCGTTGAGCGTTCTGGACTCAAGTTTACTCAGCCGCTTTCGACTGTCAAATTAACTTGAGCCAACCTCACTCAACTTTGCGTTCTGTCTTCTTCAACGAACAAAGGGCAAGAATGATTCCCATGCCGAAAAATAATTTTCAGACACAGGACACCCAAGGCATTCAAGGACAATCCACCCTGCGCTCCCGGCGCCTCAACCTACCGAAAAAACGGTCCTTCCGGGAGCTGGATCGCCGCACCCAGGTTGCTGTCATCCTCGCTGGAATTATCGAGCTGACTCTGATGTTTGCAGCCTTGCGCGATCTTCGTCGACGCCCCGTTCAGCTGGCGAGAGGGCCAAAACCACTGTGGGCCGTGGTCAGTTGCCTCAACGTACTAGGAAGCATTTCCTACTTTGTCTTTGGGCGTCGCAAAGACCCTCAAAACTGATTTACAGACACAATGGAACAACCCGCTCTCGTGATGACGAGAGCGGGTTGTTCGCTGTCAGCGTGGACGCTTCGGCAATGAAAAACTCGATTGCCACACTGGCTAGATCAGTTCATCTACCAACAATGGTCCTGCGAATAATCCCTACAGATGGTCCAGTAGGAATGCTCCGTTCTACTACTTAGCCGAGCCCTGAGGTTCCACTAGGACTGCCGCGGTGCGCGCCGGAATAGTCAGCTCACCGGTGGCACTGTCGAACGAAGTTGACTTCACCCGATCATCACTGCCTTTCGCAAGAGACTTGGCAAGCGAGTATTCGTGACCTACCAGCTCCTCAAGCTTTTGCGTGCTCTCCTTCGGCGAGGCATTGAAGAGGACTAAGGCACCGTCATGCTTGCGATCGACATCCTTACCCACCGTATCGTCAATGCGCATCACGATAATTCCCGGTTCAGCCTCAGACCCACCCAGCGGGAAGCTCACCTTTTGCCCAATGAGATCAGCTGAGCCCAATCGCAAGAGTCCAACTTCCTTACGGGTCTGCAGCAAGTCCAAGGCTGCCCCTTCAGCATCAGCCATGGCCTTGGCATCCGGCTTGAGCGCAGGGTCTTCTAATAGTGGAGCCATCAGATCCCACTTCTCCCCGTTATCTGCCTCGGGCGGAAGACCCGAGCCAAAAGTATTTTCCACTCCGGAGAAGTCGATGCGGTTGAACCAGTCCCCCGAGTTATAGGAATTTCGGTCCAAAGACTTTGAACGCAATAACTCGGTTCCGGCATGCCAGAACGGAACAGCTTGTGAATACATCACGGTTGCTTGCGAGAGAGTATTCATCCGCACCCGATCCTCCATGGAAGTATCTCGTGGCAACTTGAGCACAGTGAGGTCGTAGAGCGTTTCATTATCGTGCGCGTCAACATAGTTGATCACTTCTCCCGGCTGCGAAGCATAGCCTGCTTTCGCTCCGCGGTAATCCAATTCATCGCCACGGTGCACACTGCCATCCGAAGCGAGGAATTCGAAGTCTGCGAGATTGCCAGCCAAGCCGAGCTTCACTAGGTCGGTTTCGTGGCCGAGATCTTTCAACGCTTCCTCGGTGCTCCCATTGACCTTATTACCGTTGGGATCCGTCCCCAAGCCAGTACCAAAGCCCTGACGGAATGTTGAGGATGAATCAACAGGACTGCCACCATGAACGGCATCGCGCAGTCGGTCGTTAAAGGTCCCGATGCCGGTACCGTTCATTTGCCCCTGAGTCGCTTGATAGAAGCGAGCATTGTCCGCCACCTCACCAAAGTTCCATCCTTCGCCATAGAGGTAAATGGACTTGCCGTCCACTCCGTCACGTCCCGGCTTCAGTTCATCTAATGCACTGCGTACGGCTTCCATGGTTTCTCGTGAGTGGTGGCCCATGAGGTCAAAACGGAATCCATCAACCTTATAGTCCTTGGCCCACACCACCAGGGCATCAACCATCAGTTTCTGCGCCGCAGCGTGTTCCGTGGCCAGATTCTGACAGCAGGACGAGGTTTCCACTTTCCCGGTGGCATCAAGTCGGTGGTAGTAGCCAGGCACGATCTTATCCAGCACACTGCGATCGGCTTGACCCGAGGCTGCGGTGTGGTTGAACACCTGATCAAGCACTACTTCTAGCCCCATGCTGTGCAAGGATCCAACCATCGAGCGGAATTCTTCGACACGGTTCGCTCCTTCAGGGTTCGTGGCGTACGAACCTTCCGGAGCCATGAAATGGAAGGGGTCGTACCCCCAGTTGAATCCGTCTTCATCACCGTGGGCAGTAACGCACTCTTGTTGTTTGCTGGAAGCTGCCGGCAGCGACTTCAGATCACAGTCCGTCTCAACACGTTGTGACTGTTCCTCCTCAATGGTGGCGATATCAAAACTTGGCAGCAGGTGAACGGTAGTCAGGCCAGCCTCGGAAAGCTGTTTGAGCTGTTTACTCCCGGCCCCATTTGCTCCAAACGCTCCGTAGCGGCCCCGCTGATTCTCGGGCACCGAAGCATCTGAAATCGAGAAGTCACGGATCTGCAGTTCATAGATGCTGCGGTCCACGTCCTTTTCGACGTTTTTGGCTTTGGCCTTACGCCACTGTTTTGGCTGGTGGTGAGGGTCTTCCAAGCTCACCGCGACCGAGTGGGTGGAATTAGTGGTCAACGCAACCGAATATGGATCGGTAACAATATTCGTTTCGATCTTGCCCGTTTCAGGGACAAAGACCTGAACTTCCCACCGGTACTCCGCCTCAGCCATCTGAGGTTTACCCTTTACCGTCCACACACCGCTGTCCTTCGAATAGCTAGCAGCGTATCGTGCAGTCTTCTCCTTCTTGTCAGTAATCAGCAGTGTTGTTTTTTGGGCCGTGGGTGCCCAGAGCCTAAAGGTAGGGCGTTTTCCGGTGAAGCTCACGCCGAGTTCTACATCGTCAAGCGCCTTGGTATAGAGATCATCAATGACACCAGCACTCTGAACTCCGGTGAAGGCGGTGAGTTTCTGGGTATCCCCTTCGCCATCAAATCGTGCCAATGCCAGTTGCGAACGCAATGCAGAGGCTACGTCTTCGCGATCTAGCTCAACACGCAAGGCACGGTAGTCGGCAAGGTGTGGGAACTTCTTGCGTTGTTCGGCACTCAACCCACCAATAATTTCTTTGAGCTCGATTGGCTTCGCACCGGAGATCTCTTCTCCCTCCAATTTCAAGCTGGCGTCCTTTGAAGCGTAGAGGGCATAGTTTTCACCAGTGCCTAGATCACGAGGAATCGCTAGGGTGTCAGCGGAAATCCACTGCGCTTTCATTTGACCAACGCCGGCGACTGTTTGGGTGTCAGAACCAATCTGCAACAGGTGAGTCTTCGAGTCGTAGCTGAAGCTCACTGGCTTTCCTTCGGTTACCGAAAGACTGTAGTTAGCACCTCCGGCGGCACCGTCAACGCCATAATTTTCGTCCCACCCGAAGTTGTGTGACACCTTAAATTCGTAGGTACCAGCCGGGATCTTCTCCGTAGTGAATTCGTAGGTACCGTCAGCATCAGCGTCCGCCATTAAAGTAGCGAGACAGGTTGGATCCCAGTCGGATTTACAGCCCAATTCGTCTTGCAAACTTCCCGGTAAGGTGATCATCGGACCCTGTTGATCGCTTTGTGCGATGTTGTTGCGGGGATCGAAGAAGAACTTGACGGTCCCACCTTCGTGAGAATATTTAAGGTTGTCACCACCGGCAATACCACCAGCGCCATAGTTCAGATCCCATGATCCGTTGATGGCTACCTTGTATTCATGGTCCCCTGCTGGGACATCGAATTCACCAGAATAGACCCCGCCAGGCTGTTCAGTGAGTTTGGCTGCCTCGCAGGCCGGATCCCAGTCGGTGACACAACCCATTTCGGTGTTATGGCTTCCCGGCACGGTGACCATGGAGATATCCGGTTCAGCCGGTTTTTCCTTCGCAAACCCGGAAACGTCGTTGCCCACGGAAGCATAGGTGGAAGCGGCGCTGTGTTCTCCTGTGGCATTGGTACTCACGGCACGATATTCCACCAAGGTGCCTTGTGGTAGCGATGAAACGTCGTGGAAGACTCGTGGGGTGTGGTCTTCTGCCACGCCCAGTAGGTGCCACTTCTCGGTGCCCACTTCACGCCACGACATGCTTGTTTCAGCCCACGCCTGTTCGCCTAAATCCACGGATACGGGTGTTACGCCGCTGAGCCCGGCCCCAGATTTTGGAGCGGAAATCTCAGGTGTGAAGGCAGCACTATCTACGTTCTTGTCAGCTTTATAAACCACTGCAGATAGCGCTGGCACCGTCACGTTGAGTTTCCCGTCCGCAGCACTGCTGAGTTTGTCTTCGGCGCCATAGAGCGCTGAGTAGGTTGCGTCGGAGGTCAGAGTCGACAACTCAACATCAGCGGATTCTTCCGAGTTGTTCAGGGCCACCAGGTATTCGGTTTTCTCGTCACGGTCCACGCGCGAGAATGCATAGACTCCCTTGGAATCTTGGGCGTATAGCTCTACTTGTGCCCCGCCCTTCAGCGCTTTGTTTGATTCGCGAAGTTTAGAGAGGGCCGCGATGTGCTGGTACAACGGAGAATCACTGTCATAACGATCTTGGGTTCCGAGCTTTTCTCCGGTAATCAATTCTTGGTTCTGATAGTCCGAGACTTGAGAAGCGAACAGTGATTGGCGAGATTCCTTGTCTCCACCGGTGCCTGCAAATCCTTGTTCGTCACCGTAGTAAACCACCGGCTGGCCACGGGTCAGGAACATCAGTTCATGGGCCAGTTCATCACGTTTGAGTTTCTGATTGCTGTTGTTCAGGAAGTACCCAATGCGCCCCATATCGTGATTGCCAAGGAAAGTTGGTAGAGCATCAGCTGAGGTGTTTGCCGTGGTGTAGTAGTCATCCACCGAGAACAGCGTGCTTAGCGTTTTGGCTGAATTTCCTCCCGCGAAACCGGCAGCAGCAGATTGGAACGTGAAATCAAGGACGGAATTCATTTCCGTCTTACGCACGTAGGGCGAAAGCTTCTTTGCATCGGCATCATAAACTTCGCCAAACATGAAGAAGTCGTCTTTACCCTGGGCTCGTGCATAGTCCTGAACTTGTTTGGTCCATTGTTCCCAGAATTCAAAATTCACATGTTTTGCGGTGTCGATGCGGAAGCCATCAATTCCGAAGTCCACCCAGTTCTTGTAGACCTCTGCGAAACCGTTGACTACCTTAGGATTTTCGGTCATGAGGTCATCAAGCCCCTGAAAATCGCCATAGGTGACCGACTCACCTTCCCAGGTTGAGTCCCCGCGGTTGTGATAGAGCGTTGGATCATTGAGCCAGTCGGGGACCTTCTTGACTTGGTCAGAAACAACCGGGGTATAAGGGAAGGAACTGGAAGCGTCTAGCTCTGGGAAGGTATCACTGCCTGCGTAGTCCGCCGGGTCAAAGGCTTGACCCTGAGCATCCTTATAGGGAAGGGAAGACTGCTCAACGTAGGAATACTTCTTTTCCTTATTGTCGATGAGATCCGCGGTATGGTTCACGATGATGTCGAAATACACCTTGATGCCACGCTTGTGGGCGTCATCAATCAGTTCGGAGAGTTCTTCATTGGTGCCTAGATGTGGGTCGATCTGAGTGAAATCGGTGACCCAATAGCCGTGATATCCGGCGCTGGCATCATCACCACTACCCTGAACCGGCATGTTCTTAAAACTGGGCGTGAGCCAGATGGCGCTGGTGCCAAGGCCCTGAATATAGTCGAGCTTGGAGTGTAAGCCTGCGATATCACCGCCTTCATAGAATCCTTTGTTCGTCGGATCAAACCCGGTGGTTAGTCGATCACCTTCCAAACCGCCGGTGTCGTTAGCCGTTGAGCCGTTGGCAAAGCGGTCTGTCATGACGAAATAGAATTGCTCACCAGAACCGGCTTGCCTGACCGGCGCAGCGACCAATTCGGCATCAGTATCTGAATATTCTCCGCGAAGGTCCAGTGGCACAACTTGTGTCAGCCCAGTGGCCGTATCAAAGGTGAAGCGCAATCGGCTATCCGCACTCAGGGCTAGGGGAATGTTCTCTTCTCCCCCATCCAGTCCATAAGACGTGTCAAAGCTTTTGTTCAACGCTACTTTGTATTCATAGTTCCCCGCCGGAACTTCCACTTCCAGGCTGTATTGCCCTTCCTGGTCCGTGGATTGCAGGCTGGTAGCTTCGCAGTCAGCCATCCAGTCAGCGGAACATCCCAACAACGACTGAAAAGAACCGGCCAGAGTCACAGAAGTTTCATCTGCCACGGCGGGAATACTAGCCAGGGGTGCCATGGGTGCGAGCGCCAGCATCGGGGTTGCGGCCAAGGCAGTGACCCAACGACGCCAACTACGTTTATGAAGGTATGGTGGCAGTGGCTGACTGCGCACGGAGGAAGCAGCGCTTTTGCTGTTCACGAAATGCTCCATTGAATTCGAAGGTGCGAGCGGCAAGCCATAAGAGCTGACTCGCCAGTGATTCAGCCCACACTACTGAACGAATTCCATCAAGTGCAAGCGTTTCCAATATTTACACTCGGATGCAGGGAAAACATCAAACTTTTCAGTATTTTTCCAACTTTTTACATAGGAAACGTTTGCACAATGCGGCACAAAAGTCTCCAATTCCCATTGTCCGGTCAGGTCGGCTACCCCACTACAAAAAGAACCTCCAGACAGCTTTTGGCTGTCTGGAGGTTCTTTTGTGTACTAGTTCTTAACGTCCGCCGGTAGCAGGGCTTGATGCACGACGTGGTCCACGTGAGCGACCACCTGCGGCACCTGCAGCATTGCGGCCTCCGGATCGTGCTGAGCGTGAAGAGTTCGACGGACGCTCGCCATTGGATCCACGAGCCGAACGGCTTGGACGCTCAGCGTTAGCACCGCGTGATTCGCGTGCTGGACGCTCGCCCTGGCCCATGGCGCCGTCGCGCTCCGGACGGCGGCGCTCGCCACCGCGGCCCTGTGCCTCACCGGCAGGCTTCCCACCACGGGCATTTCGTCCGCCGCCACGTCCACCGCGCGCGTTGGAAGATTCGCCAGCAGGCTTCTTCTTGGCTGGGTTGCGCTTCTGCTGCACCGGAGCAACGTAAGGAACGTGCTCGGCAACTTCGCCAACAACCTTGGCAACAACAGGCGAGTCAAGGGTGACCTTTTCAAAAGGAACCTTGAGGCCGGCCTGCTTCAGCAGCGAAGCGACGTCGCCCTGCTGGTCTGGGGTGCAGATGGTGACCACGGTTCCATCCGAACCTGCACGCGCGGTACGGCCCGAGCGGTGGGTGTATGCCTTGTGCTCTGCTGGTGGATCGATGTGAACGACCAGCTCCACGCCATCAACGTGCACGCCACGAGCGGCAACGTCGGTGGCGACAAGAACCTTTGCTTCGCCGGATGCAAAAGCAGCCAGGTTGCGGTCACGGGCATTCTGCGAGAGATTGCCGTGCAGGTCTACTGCGGGAACGCCAGCCTTGGACAGGGTCACGGCCATCTTCTTGGCGTGGTGCTTGGTGCGCATGAACATGATGCGGCGGGCCGTGCCCTGGGCCAGAACCCGAATGAGTTCCTTCTTGTCATCGCTGGGAACCACGAATACGTGGTGCTCCATGGTGTTCACGGCGGCTTCCGGCGCATCCACCGAGTGAATGGTCGGGTTGCTCAGGTAGCGCTTGACCACCTTGTCCACTCCGTTATCCAAAGTGGCGGAGAACAGCATGTGCTGGATGCCGGTTGGCATGCGGTCCATGATGCGGCGAACTACCGGCAGGAAGCCCATATCAGCCATGTGGTCGGCCTCGTCCAGCACCGAGATCTCCAGCTGGGACAGGTCAACGATCTTTTGCTTGATCAGATCATCAAGTCGGCCGGGGCAGGCAATGACAATGTCAACACCGTCGTTCATGGCCTTTTCCTGGCGGCTCTGGGCCACGCCGCCGTAGATGACGGTGGTGCGCAGGCCGCTAGCCTTCGCCAGGGGATCGACAGTCTTGGCGATCTGGGTTGCCAATTCACGGGTTGGCGCCATGATCAATGCGCGGGGGAAGCGGGCCTTGCGGCGCTGGGGACGCTGTGCCAAGCGAGCGACCAGTGGCAACGAGAAAGCCAAGGTCTTGCCGGAACCGGTCTGTCCGCGGCCAAGAACATCTCCGCCAGCCAATGTGGATGGCAAGGTGGCTTCCTGAATCGGGAAGGGGGTTTCGATTCCGCTCTCGGAAAGGACTTTGGCAAGGTTTCCGGGCACGCCCAGGGCGCTAAAAGTTACGGACATATTCAAGCTTTCTCTCTGATTCGCACGCCACGAGCCGTGGCGCTGGGTCTCGCCGAGCCAGGAGGAAGTCCGCACCGCGCAGGGCCATCGTTCTGGCCTGCAACCACCGGTGAATCCGCACGGAATCATTCCGGGGAATCAGCTGGAGGGGAAATCTAAACTGTCGACGCATGCATCCGGTCAAATCCGGAGGTGCACAAGTATCCACTCTACAGTGCTTGAACCTGATTGGCCTGTGACCATCCCCGCTTTGCCCTTGATATGCCGGAGACTTTCACCACGTTCCCGCTACTTGCTGGCGCCAATTTTGCGTGCCAATTTGGAGGGCCACCAGACCTTTGGCCCAATCTCCTCCACCAGTGCTGGCACTAGCAGGCTGCGGACAATAAAAGTGTCAAGAAGCACGCCGAAGGCAACAATGAACCCCAGTTGTCCCAGGAACATGATGGGTACAACCCCTAGTGCGGCGAAGGTTGCTGCAAGGACAACACCTGCAGATGTGATCACGCCGCCGGTGACCTGCAGCCCGCGGCGCATGCCTTCATAGGTGCCGATCTTCAAGGACTCCTCGCGCACTCTAGTCATGAGGAAAATGTTGTAATCCACGCCCAGCGCTACCAGGAATACAAAGCCGAACAACGGCACCGAAGGATCCGCGCCAACATAGTTGAAGACATTATTGAAGACCAACGCGCTAACACCCATGGCCGTTCCATAGGAGAGCACCGTGGTGATCATCAAGAGCAATGGCGCGAGCACCGAGCGCAAGAGCAGCATCAGAATCACAAAGATCGCGCCCAGAGTCGTGGGGATGATCTTGTAGAGGTCCGCCTGCGCCGTTGCATTGGTATCGAGCTGCGTGGCGGTGGTGCCGCCAACCAGCGCTTGCGAATTGACCTGGTGCACTGCATCGCGCAGCGCAACGATAGTTTGCTTGGCCTCATCGGAGTCGGCGGCATCGGCCAGGGTCACAGAAATGAGGTTCCGCCCCTGGACCTCATACGGCTCAATTCCGCGCTCGGCAAGTGCAGGGCCGCCATTTTCGGCCTGCAGGTACGCTGAGTCAACGCCCGTCACATCAAGAGCCTTGTCCAGGGTTGCCTGGGCATCTGCTTGATCAACAATCACCGTTGCCGGGGAGCCAGTTCCTCCCGGGAAATGCTCGCCCAGCGCTACCTGGCCATCCCGGGCTTCGGAACCGCCAACCACCAGTTCGCTTTGAGGCACTCCGTGGGCCTTGAGCCCGGTGACACCCAGCACTCCCGCGGCCAAGACGACAACAGTGATCATCCAAATCGGCCGTGGATGCCGGGCGACAAATCCAGCGATCCTGCCCCACAGGCCCGCCGGGATCCCCGGGTCTTGGGGAGCGCTTTGAGGCTTGGGAGCAAATGGCCAGTAGGCGGCCCTGCCCAAGAGCCCCAGTACTGCTGGCAAGAAGGTCAGTGCGGCAATAATCGAGAAGATGATGCCCGAAGCGCCGATGGGCCCCAGAGCCTTGTTGGAGTTCAAATCCGAGAAGAGCAGGCATAGCAGGCCCACGGTGACGGTGCCACCCGACGCGACAATCGGCTCCAGCGAGCTCTTGAACGCCGTGGACACTGCCTGCCACTTGTCAGCGCCGGCGACCAAGGCTTCCTTGTGCCGTGCGACAAAGAGCAACGAGTAATCCGTGGCCGCGCCAATCACCAGAATGGAAAGGATGCCTTGGGCCTGGCCATCCAACCGGATCCAGCCTTCCGAGGCCATGAAATAGACGCTCAGAATCGCGGCGCAGAGGGCAACCATCGAGGTCATCAGCACCGTGATGGGCAGCAACAACGAGCGATAGACCAGCAGCAGGATAACCAGCACCGCTGCCAGTGCCACGCCCAGCAGCACACCGTCGATGCCGCCGAAGGCCTCAGCCAAGTCCGCGCTGAACCCTGCCGGTCCCGTCACGTAGGCAGTGGTGTCTTCGGGCTTTTCCGCGGCGATCAGGGAGCGCAGTTCCTCGACGCCTTCTTTGGCTTCGGTCTCGCCGGAGATTGGTACGAGCAGTTCAGCAGCTTGCCCGTCCTTGGAAATAAACGGTCCAACCACATCCCCTTCGAGGTATGTGAAGCCGGCAAGCTTTTCGGCGAGCGCAGTGACGGCAGAAGCCTCGAGTTCCCCCGTGCCGGTTAGGACCACGACGGCGGGGATCGCTTCAGAAGTTTGGAATTTGTTCTGCCATTCAAGGGCCCGGGTGGCTTCTGCGCTGGCCGGAAGGAAAGAGGTCTGGTCATTGGTCTGGACTTCGGAAAGCTTCCCGAAAGTGGGTCCGCCAAGTCCAGCCACGCCGAGCCATAGCAGAATCAAGACAGCGTAGATTCCAGCTCTTATACCTATGCTTTTTCTTTTTCTGGTAGTGGACGAGCCGTTTGCTAGCTGGGTTTGTTGTGGCACTTTCGCGTTTCCTCATTCATAGTCGCGCTCTGCGCATCGATCCTCGATGTGAATCCAACATTACCCTAGATAGTTCCACCATCGAACTATTTTTTCTGGACACGGGCCAAAACGGTTTAGGATTGCGGCTATGACTGCAAGCGACTACCAGCAGCTGGTGGTGCTCCTACAGGAATTCAGCCAGGCAACCGACCGCTATGTTGAATCCACGGGAGCGCAATTCGGCACCCACCGAACGGACATGAACGCCCTGTCCATCATCATGAAGTACCAGCAACGCGGAGCACTGCCGTCCCCCAAGGACCTGAGCCATGAACTGCAATTGAGTTCCCCCGCCACCACTGCGATGCTGGACCGCCTCGCACGCCTGGGCATGATTGAACGGCTGCGCTCCGACCAGGATCGACGAGTCATCCGGATCTCTCCAACCGACAAGGCCCGGCTCAAGGGACGCCAAATGTTCATGCCGCTGGGCATGAAAATGATGGAAGTCATCGGCACCTACAACGACCAAGAACTCCAGATCGTTACCCGCTTCATGAACGATGCCATCGCCGGGGTCGACGCTGCCCGTCAAGAAGCCGTAACGCAAAGTCCCGCGAATCCCTCGAACCCGCCAGCGGGCACTAGCATTAACCGGTGACTCTTTCACTGTGGTTTTCCCTGCTCAGCGCCTGCATCATCATCAGCTTCACTCCCGGTGCTGGCGCCATCAACACCATGAACAATTCGATGCGCCAAGGCTGGTGTGCCTCCATCTGGGGCATCCTCGGACAGCAAATCGCCTTGCTCATCCATGTAGTGATTGTCGCCGCCGGCGTTGGAATCCTGGTAGCCAATAGCCCAGCGCTCTTTGCCATCATCCGATATGCCGGAGCGGCCTACCTGGTGTATCTGGGAATCCGAATGCTGCTGTCCAAACCGGAAGTGGCCTCCGATGGAACCACCTCGGGGCGGCAGCTGACCCGACGCGCGATGCTTAACCGCGGGATCCTGGTCAACTTGCTCAATCCCAAGGCCATCGTGTTCTTCTTGGCTTTCACCCCGCAATTCATCAACGCAGATCAACCGCTGCTGGGTCAATACGCGTTGTACATCGGAACGGTCATCGCCGTGGACATCCTGGTGATGTACTTCTTCTTTGCCGGAACCGCACGCACTTTCCAGCGCTTCACCGCCACCTACCGCGGCGCAAAGATGTTGAACATCCTCTTCGGGGTCCTGTTCATCCTTGTCGCTCTTCTGCTGCTGTTCCTGCACTAGCGGCATCAACCCTGAAACGTTACCGATTTATGCCCGACTTTCGGGCGCGTAGCTATCGCACCAGAGCGCTTGTGCCCATAGACTGATGCCATGTTCCGGATAATGATCGTGTGCACGGGGAATATCTGCCGTTCGCCTATGGCCGAGTACATGCTCAAAGACGCCTTGGTTAATGCCGATGTCAACGAAGTTCAAGTACTCTCGCGGGCCATCACCGACGGCGAAGTCGGCAACCCGATTGACGAGCGCGCCGCCAGCATCCTGCACAGCCACGGCCTGGACGCCTCAGAACATGTCGCTGCCCAAATCGACGCCGATGAATTGGCCGATATGGACCTCGTCCTGGCCATGGACACCGACCACTTCGAAGAACTGGTACCAGAGTTGGCGGACATTGATCCCTCGCAACGCCCGCAGCTGCGCATGTTCCGGTCCTTTGACCCGCAAACAGCCAGCGCCCCGCACGAACGCCAAGGAGTCTACGACCCCTGGTACGGCGATGCCGGCGACTTCCGCGAGACCTGGAAACTCATATCTGCTTCCCTGCCAGCCCTTGTAGATTACGTGCGGAGTAATATCGCTTCTCGTGGAAACCGCTAGACCAACTTTTATTGCCATTGACGGACGCTCCGGTTCAGGCAAAAGCACCTTCGCAACAGATCTAGCGCAACACCTTGCCGCCACAGCTCCTGTGGCTGTTCTGCGCCTCGAAGATCTCTACCACGGCTGGCACGGGCTGAACCGCGCCTGCGACCTATATGCCCAGTTGCTGCCCGCACTGGCCAATGCAGAACCCATCACCTACCCCACTTGGGATTGGGACGCCAACGCCGTAGGCGCGCCACGGGCCTTCACCCCTGCGCACTTTGTGATCATCGAAGGCGTGGGCGCGCTCAATGACCAGGCCAGCGAATTCATTGATTTCGGCATCTGGCTTGAAGCGCCCGAATCCTTCCGCCGCGATCGGGCCCTGGCCCGGGACGGTGAAACCTACACGCCGTTCTGGAGCACCTGGGCGGAGCAAGAGCAGCAATATCTCGCCAGCAATTTACCCCAGCAGAACGCCGCGCTGGTCATTGAGACCGCTCAAACCCCTGACCTGCTCTCCACGCTTCAGTCAGCTTCCCGCTTCCTGCCCGCCAGCATCCAGTCGCTGGGATTCCTTGCTGCCCCCGCTGCCCCTGTTCCGCTGCTGCGCCAGAGCTATCAGGCACCGGCAGACGCCGCCGCGCTTTTCGACGCGCTCACCGCCCGGTACCCCTACGCGGCCCTGCTCGAATCCACCAGCCAGCATCTCCAAGATCCGCTAGGACGCAACCGGTATTCCCTGCTGGCCTTCTCCACCGCAACCCAGCCACCGCTGCTGGCCGCCGATGCCAACGAAACGAGCGTGCAGCTGCCCGGAGCACGAGTGAACTTGGGCCACAGCTTTTTTGACTCGCTCGCCGGGCTGTGGCCCCCGAGGAATCCAATGGAGACGCAGTACCCGCTGCCCTCCTGGGTTGGCTACCTGGGGTACGAGCTGAAGCGTGAAGTCGGCGCGGCAAGCCTCAGCGCAGAAATCGCGCCCGGACGGCGCCGCCCCGACGCGCAGTTCTTTGCACCCGATACCATCGTGGTCATCGACCACCAGCTCTCACAGATGCACCTGCACAGCATCAACAAGCCTGACGCGCAGACTACGATCCTGCTCGGCAACCCGCCCCAGCATCGTGCCAGCGCGCACTTGCCTGTTCCAGACTTCCACTGCGCCGACTCCGCCGCCGGATACCAGGAGAAGATCCGCCGTGCCCAACACGAAATCTACGAGGGCAACACCTACGAGGTCTGCCTGACCACCGAGCTGACGGCCCACGCCGAAGAGTTCGACCCGTTCGAAGCGTACTGCCGCATGCGGTTGTCGAGTCCTGCACCCTTCGCCCACTATCTGCGGCTTGTCGATCTTCAGGTCGCTAGCATCTCCCCTGAGCGATTCCTTGCATTGTCCAAGGATGCGCAACTGCGCGCCGAACCGATCAAGGGAACCCGCCCGCGGGGAATCGATGAGGAAACGGATCTGGCCCTCAAACACGATTTGGCCACGCATCCCAAAGACCGGGCCGAGAACATCATGATCGTCGACCTGTTGCGCAACGACCTCTCCCATCACGCGGTACCAGGATCCGTGCGCGTGACCCGGCTCTGCTCCGTGGAATCCTACGCCACCGTGCACCAGATGGTCTCCACCATCGACGCGACCTTGCAGTCCCCTGCGCATGCTGCCGATGCCTTGCGCGAAGCCTTCCCGCCGGGCTCGATGACCGGTGCGCCCAAGCTGTCGACCATGAACATCCTGGACGAACTGGAGGATCAGCGGGCGCGAGGCTTGTACTCGGGAGCGGTGGGCTATCTCGGGGCCGATGGCGCCGCGGATTTCTCGGTGGTCATCCGAACCCTGATATGCGACAAGCTGCCGGATCAGTCGTGGCGTCTGTCGCTGGGCCTGGGCGGAGCGATCACCGCGGACTCCATACCCGAAGATGAATGGGATGAGGTCATCACCAAATCGCGCGGAGTGCTCCAGGCGCTGGGAACCAGTTTCCCTGCCGCTACTGCAAGGTAGCGGTCAAGCGTGCCACATTGTCGATCCAGCGCTGCATGCGCGGGCGGCGGCGCCACTGTGACAAGGTGATTTCCGAAGAAATCTCCCGGTAGTGATTCTGCACTTCATTCACGGCATTGACCATACCCTTGCCCAAGAGCATGACCGAGATTTCCATGTTCAAGCTGAATGAACGCATATCCATATTCGAGGAACCGACCACGGCGACATCATCATCCACCGTGAAGCACTTGGTATGCAGCACCATCGGGGCCGGGTAGCAGTGGATCCGCACGCCGGCTTCCAGCAATTGCTGGTAGTAGGACTGCTGCGCATGGTGGACCAGGAACTGGTCCCCCTCTTCGCAGACGAACAGTTCGACTTCCACGCCACGCTGCGCGGCCGTGGTGATCGCATAGAGCAGCGAGTCGTCCGGCACAAAGTAGGGGCTGGTGATTTCCAGGCGTTCGGACGCCGAATAGATCAGCGTATTGAACAGGCGCAGGTTGTTTTCCGTGCCGTAGCCAGGACCGCTGGGAAGCAGCTGGGCCAGGGTTGAGCCCGGGCGCTCTTCGTAGGCCAGCGGGTGGCGCGCCTCGTTCATATCCATCAGCACTTCCTGGTCGTCATCCTCTTGCCACCAGTCGGTCGCAAAAGTGACGTCCAGGCTGCGTACCAGTGGTCCCTCGACGCGCAGCATCATTTCGACCCACTCGCGCCCGATCTTGTGCGAGGACTTGCGCTTGTAGCCCGGCTCGATCAGGTTCTGGCTGCCGGTGAAGCCGACTTCGCCATCGATGACCAGGATCTTTCGGTGGTTGCGCAGATCCGGGCGGCGCCAGCGCCGGCCGATCAAGTCGATGGGAAGCATGGGGCGCCAGTTGATGCCCGACTTCTTCAGGCGCTTCTTCAGCTCGCCATAGCCCTTGACCCGCAAGGTGCCGAGGTGGTCGAAGAGCAAGCGCACGTGGACCCCGCGCTGCGCGGCGCGTTCCAGGGCTTCGAGGACCGGCCCCACATATTCCTCGTCATCACCCATGATGTAGAACTGGATGTGGACGTACCGGGTGGCCTTGTCGATTTCTTCCCGCATCAACTCCATCGAGGAGCGGTAATCCGAAATGACCTTGACGCTGTTGCCGCCTTCCAGCGGCATGGCACCCAGGTTGCGGTTCAGCTCCACCGCGGATTCAACCCACTCTTCCTGCGAGTGGAATTCCTCGGGAAGCTGCATGTGCTTGGTGGCGTCCATGATCCGCTCATGGGCTCGCTGCTGCTTTTCCAGCCGGCGGCGGGACAGGCGCGGGTTGGCAAAAAGCCAATAGGCCAGCAGGCCGACTACGGGAATGAAGAAAATCGCCAGCAGCCAGGCCATGGCCGTGGTGGGACGGCGATTGCCGGGGACGATGCCGATCATGAAGTACCGCACGGCAAGTTCGATGGCGACCAGGATGCTCCACAGCACGCCACCGATTTGCATCAGCACTTCGTTACTCGGCAACACTATGGCACACCCCTTGGCTACGCACGATGATCGTCGCTATTTTCGGCTCTGATCTGCGTATGACAGCTCAAATTCCTTCGCCTAGCTTATCTAAGATTCCCTGCAATGTCTGAACACCCTTGAACTCAAAGGTCACGGAAGTGGCATCGGTTCGATAATCTGTAGGTATGAGCTCACTTGTATTCTTGGATCCGGCCTATCCGGCAGGCTACTTGGCCGACATTGCAGCACCCCAGCTTCCCGTCACCGCACAGGGAGTGACCCGCGGCGACGGGGTCTTCGAATCCATGCTCTACACCAACCAGGCCGTGAGGAAATTCGAGGCCCACCTGGCCCGCTTGGCCACCTCGGCAGAGCTGGCCGACCTGGTCATCCCCGACGCGCGCAGCTGGTATGCCGCCGTGGATACCGCCGTTGCCGACTTCGATGCCACCGGCGGTGCCGAAGAAGCCGTGGTCAAGCTCATCGCAGCCCGCGGTGAACACGATGAGGATCCGGCGATCTGCTGGGTGACCGTCACCCCCGCCCCGGCATTGGGCAAGGAACAGCGCGAGACCGGCGTCGATGTATTGCTGCTGGACCGCGGCTACGACTCGAAACTGGCAGAACGCGCCCCGTGGCTGATGATGGGTGCGAAGACGCTCTCCTACTCCGTGAACATGGCCGCCCTGCGCTACGCCCGCAAGCACGGCGCCCACGACGTCATCTTCACCTCGGCCGACGGCATCGTCCTGGAAGCGCCGACCTCCACGGTGCTGGTAGCCCAACGCGACGGCGAGACCAAGCGCCTGCTGACCCCGATGCTGGAAACCGGCATCCTTCCGGGCACCACGCAGAGCGCCATCTTCGACGCGGCAGCCCAGAACGGCTGGGAACTGGGCTATGGGCCGCTGCGACCCGAGGATCTCTACCAGGCCGATGGCGTCTGGCTGGTTTCCTCTATCCGCCTGCTCACCCCGGTGCGCACCATCGATGCCAAGCCATTGCGCCTGGACGCCGAGCTGCATGACGAGCTCAGCGCCCTGAGCGACGCAATCCGCTAGCCCCAGACGAGGTTGTAGGTGCCGGCCAGCACGGCCGCACCAATAGCCGCAGCTCCCAACACGATGCCTGCCGCAAGCACGGCGGCATCCCTGCCGGTGAAGCTGGCCGTGCGGATCCAGGTCCGCTCGCCCAAACCGAAACCCTTGGCTTCCATGGTCACCGCGAGCCGTCCGGCACGCCGCAGCGCCTGGACCAGCAAGGCCAGGCACTGCCCCAGCTTCGCCCCGATGCGCTGGGCTACCGTCCCGAAGTTGCCCACGCCGCGGGCCCGGCGAGCCAGGCCAAGGGTGGAGAATTCTTCCACCATCAGCCCCAGCAGGCGCATGCCAGCGAGCGCTCCGAGCACAAAGCGGTGCGGCACCCGCAGCTGCTGCGACAGCGCCCCGCCCAGATCGCTGGGATTTGTGGTGGCCAGCAGCAAAATGCAGGGCAGGGCCAAGGCGAAGGCCCTCAGCCCGGTGGCGATGCCCCCGTGCACCGAGCCTTCGGTGATGCTGAAGATCCCGAACTGCGCATACACCGCTCCGCTGTCCTGGCCCACCAGCGCAATGCCCCACGCGCCGATGACCCCGGCAACCAGCAAGGGCCAGGCGCGCTTCAAGAACCGTTCAACGCTCAACCCGGCCAGCGGGAAGGCCAGCAAGGTCGCGCCGACAATCACCACGGCGGAAACCCAATCCAGCGTGGTGATCAGCGGCAAGGTGGCCGCGGCCACCGCACCCAGCTTGGCCAGCGGATTGATCTTGGCCAGCCAGCTGCGGCCCACCGGCGCATCAAGCACCGGACCTCGCGTAATAGCTGGCGCCTGATCCGCCCTGGCCGCCAAGCGGATCTGTCCGGCGGACAGGGTACTAGCCAAATGCTCATCGTGGGTCACCGCGATGATCGCGGTGCCCTTCTCCAACTGCTCCACCAGCAGTCCGGCCAGTTCCCGCCAGGTATTGGCGTCCTGGCCGAAGGTCGGCTCGTCGAGGATCAGCACCTGCGGCGCTGCGGCAAGCACCGTGCCCACCGACAGGCGGCGCTTCTCCCCTCCCGAGAGGGTGAAAGGATTCGCCTCGGCAAGGTGCTCCAAGCCCAAGCGCGCCAGCAACGAGTCGACCAGGGCATCCACCTCGGCCGGATCGTATTTCAGTTCGTGGCCGCCGCTGGCTTTGGCGCGCAGCGGGGCGAAGGCCAATTCCTCGCGCACGCTCTGGGTGACGAACTGGTGTTCAGGCTCCTGGAACACCGAGCCGATCCGCCCGATCAGCGCCCCCGCTTTCCAGCTGAAGGACGAAGCATCCAGCCCGTTGGCCAGTGCCTCGACGGCCTGCAGCTGGCCTGCCGCCGGTTGCAGCAAGCCGCCCAAGGTCAGGGCCAGGGTTGATTTTCCGGCGCCGTTCTCTCCCCGGATCACCGTGGCGGTGCCAGCACGCACCGACAGGTCCACCGCTTGGGTCCGCGGCGAGTCGCCGGTGCGGGCGCTGACCAGCTGGTCTGCTTCCAGCAGCAGCTCGCCCGGTTCAATAGCTGCGGTTGGCACCTGGGGCAGATAATTCGGCACCCATAATCCGGCCGCCGACAATTCAGCGCGCAGTTCTTCATCGTCGATCAAGCGCTGCGGATCCAGATCGTGGGCCACGCCTCCACCGGGTTCCAGCACGATGACCCGGTCCATATGCCCGGCCCAGGCATCCAAGCGGTGTTCGACCACCAGCAGCGTGGCTCCAGAGACCTGGGCCGCGTTCAGCACCGCATCGCGCAAAGGCCCGATGCCCTCGGGGTCGATATTGGCGGTGGGTTCATCCAGCAGCATCAATCCCGGCTGCATGGCCAGGATCCCGGCAAGGGCCAGGCGCTGCTTCTGCCCGCCGGAAAGCTCCTGCGTGCGATGGTCCAAGGGCAGCATGCCCAAGCCGACCGCGTCGAGCGCTTCGGGAATGCGCTGGCGGATGATCGACGGATCCACTGCCAGATTCTCGGCGCCGAAGGCCACATCGTCGGCCACCTGGCTTTGCACCACCTGGGTTTCCGGATCCTGCTGCATCAGGCCGACCGGATGCTCCCGGGCGAAGGCATCGGACCCGTCGATCAGCAGCTGCCCGGTGGACTGCTCGGAGTCATCGGCTTCCAGCAAGCCTGCCAGGGCATGCAGCAAGGTCGATTTGCCGGCCCCCGAGGGACCGACCAGCAGGACTTTCTGGCCCGCGGGGATTTCCAGATCCAGAGAAGCGATGGCTGGCTTCTCGCGTTCGGCGTGGTGCCAGCCGAAACTTCGGGCAATGATCTCGGTGCCCCGGCGGGTGTCAGCGGTGGCACCGGTATTGGCCACCGAACTCATTTTGCGGCCAGTTTTCCGGTTTCCAGGTGAGCACGGCGGCTGGCAAGGGCGCTCAGTGCGCCGGTCTTCGCCAGGCCGCGAGTGGCCAGCCATGAGAGCAGGCCGGCAACAACCAGGCCGGAGACGCCGGTGGCAACCACATGGAAGAGCTTCAGCGCCGGGGTGTATTCAACGTAGTACGCCAAGATGTAGGCCTCGGACACACCGGCGAACAATCCGGAGAACAGGCCAGCGAGCAGTGCAACACCCAGGTTCCACTTGCGGTAGCGGAAGGCCGCGAAGACCAGTTCCGCGCCCAGGCCCTGGACCAGTCCGGAGATCAGCACGGTGAGCCCGTAGTGCGATCCGAGCAGCGCTTCGATGACCGCGGCCAGCAGTTCGCAGTACAACGCGGCACCGGGCTTGCGGATGATCAGCGCGCCGAGCACTGCAGGGAACAGCCAGACACCGGTCAGCAGTGCGGCTGCTGGCGGGAATGCTGCGAACGCCAGGGAGAACAGCCCGTAGCCTGCACTCCAGGCCCAGAAGATGACGCCGGAGGCAACGGCGATCACCGATGCGGTGACGATGTCGACGACGCGCCAGCCGTTGCGTTGCTTTGCTGCTGCTTGATTCATTGATGGTCCTCCTATATCAAGGAGGGGAGATGTACGGGCTGAGGGCGCACTGCGCCCACGTCCGCATCCGAGATGCTCGACTTCCTTCGCCGGTACTAGCCGGAGCAGGTTCGAGGGTCTGCGATCTATCGCACTCTCAGCGTCTTGCGACTCCAGTTTCGAAGTCTGACGCTCCCCTGTCGGAAAATTACTGCCCACCTACCATACCGCAGGTATGCTGGGCAGAGGAACGATAAGTCACGACGTTGAAGCGAGGGCAAAATGAATACAGTGCAGAAACTTGCCACCACGGGTATTTCCATCGGCGCCGGTTTTGTCGGCAGCAAGCTGGTTGACCAGCTGTGGAAGGGTTTTACCGGAAACAAGGCTCCCCGCAAGGGCAGCGAAGAAGCGGCTGAGGCCTCGTTGCGCCAGGCTCTCGGATTTGCGATCTTCTCATCCATTGTGGCCGCCACCATCCAGGTGCTGGCAGACCGTGGCACCAACAAGGTCGTCGCGCGTTTCAGCAAGTAGTACGCGAGAAAGGCGGCGTCCCACCATGGGTGGGACGCCGCCTTTGTGCTTTCTGGACTTGTGCTTTCTAGTCTTCGGTTTTCTCCGCTTGCTTCGACGAGACGTCGATGGCGCCGGTGGCCGGAGTGCTGCTGACCTTGTCGACGATCTGCTTGAGCTCATCGGCATAGAGCGAATCCTTGGCCGCGTGCTTGGTGCGGTAGCCCGAACGGCCGATCATGTGGGCCGATACCGGAGCGGTCAACAGCTGCATGCCCCAAGCCAGGAGGAGCAGTGGCACCACAGCCCAGCTGCGCAGGTGGATCGCCAGCCCGGCGAAGATCAGCAGGAATCCGAGGACCTGCGGTTTTGTGGCCGCGTGCATGCGGGTGAGCATATCGGGGAAGGTGAGCAGGCCGATCCCGGCGATCAGCGACATCAGGCAGCCCAGGATCAGCAGCACCGCGACGAGGATATCCAAGAACATCTCCATCAGGCATTCCTCTGATCGGAAACGTAGCGCGAGACGGTGACCGAGCCGATGAAGCCCAGGGTGCAGGCGGCGATGACAAACAGCAGGTAGTCGGTGTGCCGGTTGTAGACCATCTCAAGGCACAGGGCCACGGAGATGATCAGCAGCATCACGTCCAGGGCCAGCACGCGGTCCAGGATCGAGGGCCCCTTGGCTACGCGGATGACGCAGGCAAGGGTGGCCAGGCCGAGCATGATGCCGCAGATCCACATCACGATTTCCATCATTTTTTGCCCCTCATTCGCATCAGGTTGGGTCCGCATTCGTGCTTGATCGCGTCGAATTCATCGCGGCTTCCGATCGCCATGATCATCCGGCGTTCGATATCCCGCACCGCTTCGCGAGCGCGGTCCATATCCTGCTGGGATTCGATGTTGATGTAGTGCAGGTACAAGGTGGAGGAGCTGCGGTCCACGTCGATGACGAAGGACCCCGGAATCAGGGTCAGCACATGGCCGACCGTGGTCACGATCAGGTCCGAGTCGGTACGCAACGGAACCGCGATCACGCCGCTGCGGGTCTTTTTCCCGTGGAAGACCGCCAGCTTGGCCACTTCGACGCTGGCCACGAACACCTGGCCGACAAACCAGATGAACAGCTGCAGGCAGTACCAGACGTTCATGCGCCCCGAGAGAACCACCGGAGGCAGCGGGAAGAGCGTGACGATCAGCAGCGCGATGATCGCGCCGAAAATCAGGTTCGCCGGCGAGAAGTCCTGCCACAGTGCGCACCACACAAAAAGCAGCAGGGCCAGCAGCGGCCATTCCTGCTTGAGTGTCGCCCGGTGGCGCACGCCAGAGGTATCCAGCGCGTCATCAATACGCTGGTCGCGAGGTTTCACATTCTTAGTCGGCATCGTCCCTCCTATCCAAGTGGCAAGATCGCGGTGATGTACGCTTCACGGGCGATCAGCTCCGCGGCGACTCGTTCACAGAAGTCGAAGATCGGCCCGGCAAAAATGGTCAGCGCAATGCCTGCGGCAACCAGGGATCCCGTGGCGTAGCGCATGCCCCACGGCAAGGACTTCGCTTCCAATTCCTTCGCGAGCTTCATGCCCAGGGAAGGGTTCTGCGCTCCTCCGGCAACGGTTTCGGCCGCGACCGCAGCCGCTTCGTCCACCAGTTCCTGGTTTGGCACCTCGGCATCAGCGGCGCGACGCCAGAAGATGCGGGCCCACACGCGGATGATCGCCAGCAGGGTCAGGAGGCTGGTCAGCAATCCGGCGCCCACCACAACCCAGGTCAGCGGGTCGGCATCCTGCACTGCGGCATGGAGCAAGCCGAACTTGCCGAGGAATCCGGAGAACGGGGGAATGCCACCGAGGTTGATCGCCGGGATGAAGAAGAGCAGCGACAGGGCCGGGGAAAGCTTGGCCAGCGAGCCGAGCTTGGTGACATTCGAGCTTCCGGCACGGCGTTCGATCAATCCGGCCACCATGAACAGCGAGGTCTGCACGATGATGTGGTGCCCGACGTAGTAGATGGTCGCGGCGATGGCCAGCGGTCCCCCGACGGCCACACCGAAGATCAGGTAGCCGATGTGGCTGGTCAGGGTGAAGGAGAGCATGCGCTTGAAGTCCGTCTGCGCCAGCGCGCCGAGGATGCCGATGACCATGGTCAGCGCCGCCACCACAAGCAGCCCGGCATTGACCACCCCGCCCGGGAAGAGCAGCGTTTCGGTGCGCACGATCGCGTAGACGCCGACCTTGGTCAGCAAACCGGCGAATACCGCGGTCACCGGTGCGGGCGCCGTCGGGTAGGAGTCAGGCAGCCACAGGGACAGCGGGAACACCGCGGCCTTGATGCCGAAGGCAATCAGCAGCAGCACATGCAAAATCAGTTGCGGACCCTGGTCCAGTTCCGGCAGCTTCACCGCCAGGTCGGCCATGTTCACCGTGCCGGTCGCGGCATAGGTCATGGCGATGGCCATCAGGAAGATCACCGAGGACACCACGGACACCACCACATAGGTGGTACCGGCGCGGATGCGCTCGGCGGTGCCGCCCAGGGTCAGCAGCACGTAGCTGGCGGTGAGCAGGATTTCGAACCCGACGTACAGGTTGAACAGGTCGGCGGCCAAGAAGGCGTTGGACACGCCGGCCAGCAGGATCAGGTAGGCCGGGTGGAAGACCGAGACCGGGCCGGGTTCTTCGCCGTCGGCCAAGCCCTGGCTGGTGGCGAAGAAGAGCACGGCCAGCGAGACGAGGGTGGAAATCAGCAGCATGAAGGAGCTGAAGCCGTCGACCATCAACGCGATGCCGAAGGGCGAATCCCAGCCGCCGATGTGGATGGCGTAGCTTTCCCCGCCCCACACGGCCGCGAGCATCCCGGCTTCCAGCACCAGGGTCAGGCACAGGACGCCGATGGTGATCAGCCGCTGGGTGCGCACCTGGCGGCGGGCCAGGAACGCGGCGCCGGCGCCGATGATCGGCAGGACGACCGCAAGGGGTGCCAAGTCCAGAAAATTCACTCTTCCCCCTCGCGCACTGGGCGGCCTTCTTCATCGACGAATTCGGTCGTGTCCTCTGCCACCGGCGAGTCTTCCTCTTCGTCGTAAGCGGTCTTCTGCGAGACCTTGATATCTTCGGTGTCATCAGCCAGTTCATCGGCGCTGGTCAGCGTCCATGAACGGTAGATCATCGCCAGCAGGAAGGCGGTGACCGCGAAGGTGATCACGATGGCCGTGAGGATCAGCGCCTGCGGCAGCGGGTCCGAGTATTCCTCGGCCGCCAGCCCCGATTGGAAGAGCGGGGCGACACCGCGCCGTCCTCCGCTGGTGAGGATCAGCAGGTTGATGCCGTTGCCCAGCAGCATGATGCCCAGCAGCACGCGGGTGAGCGTGCGTTCGAGCACCAGATAGAATCCTGCTGCCAGCAGCACCCCGGTGATCACGAGGAAGGTGATGTTCACGCTCATCGTCCAACTCCTGTCCGTGATGCTTCAACAAAGTCATGGCGGTCCACCGGGCTGCGTCCTTCGGAGAGCGAATCGATTTCGCTGCCCAGGGAACGCAGGACATCCTGCACCAGGCCCAGCACCACCAGGTACACGCCGATGTCGAAGACGGTGGAGGTGACGAACTTGTGCTCGCCGAAGAACCAGAATTCCATGGCGTAGGTGGTGAAGATTTCATCACCCAGCAGCAGCGGCACGATCCCTGCCAAGCCCGCCAGGGCGATACCGCCGCCGATCAGCATGCCCGGAGCGACCCGGATCGATTCCGACAACTCCACGCGCCCGCCGGCCAGGTAGCGGATGGTCAGCGCCAGTCCGGCGATCAGGCCGCCGGCAAAACCGCCGCCTGGGGTATTGTGCCCGGTGAGCAGCGTGTAGACCGAAAGGACCAGCACCGAGTGGAACATCAGCCGGGTGACCACTTCGAAGATGATGGAACGCCGTTCGGCCACCAGGGTGCTGCCGGCCATCAGCCAGTCCTGGTTGCCGCTGGAGGCGAAGCGGCGGGCGATCCGCAGCTCCACTTCCTTCGATTCCTTGCCGCCCATGGCTTCGGAGCCCGAGTCGATGCTTCCCGGGGCCACGTCCTGGGCGCGCACTCGGCTGCCGAAGCTGCGGCCGGCGAAGATCAGCGAGGCCACGCCGGTGGCTGCCGCGGCCAGCACGGTGATTTCCCCGAAGGTATCCCACACGCGCATATCGACCAGTGCCACGTTCACGATGTTCTTGCCGTAGCCCTCGTGGTAGGCCAGATCCGGCCAGGCCAGCGAGATGCTCGCTTCCTGCCGGGCGCCCATCATGGCGATGGCAATGTAGATCACCATCACCGCCAGGGCGATCGCCATCACGGCACGGCCCCACTTGATCCGGGCCACCCCGCCCCACAGGCGCTTAGGCAACGCGCGCAGTGCAAGTACGAAGGAGACCAGCACGATGGTCTCCACCAGCAGCTGGGTCAGCGCCAGATCCGGGGCGCCTTGCAGCGCGAAGATCGCGACCATGCCGTAGCCGGTGACCGAAACCATCAGCACCGCCATGAAACGCTTCGGGGCGATGATGGCCACCACGGCGCCGGCGATGATGATCGCGCCGATCAGGATCTGCGCCGGATGATCGGCAATGATCCAGTTTGATGGCCACGGGGTGGCCACGGTCAGCGCGATGCCCAGCGGGATCACCAGCACCACGCCGAGGATCACGCCCAGGTAGAAGGACAGCGAACCACGCTGGGTGCGACCGGTGATCCAAATCGCGGCCATATCCAGCGCGTTCACCGACATGCGGTAGATCTCTTCGGCCGAGGTCATCATGCGGCGCAGCGGCGCGCCGGTGTCGGTTCGGCGGCGGATCCAGTAGAAGGCCACGCCCAGGCTCACCGAGATGGCGCTCAATCCCAGTGCCGGGTTGAACCCGGCAAATGGCAGCAGGTGCATTTTGCCCGGTCCGCCCTGGGCCGCCGACCAGTGGATCATCAGCGGTTCGACCAGTTGCGGGTACACGCCGAGGAACAAGGTCAGGGCCGAGAGCACCAGCAGCGGGGCCAGGAAGATCAGCGTCGGCGCCTTGCATTTCAGTGCGGGCACCGAATGCTTTTTCACGCCGAATGCGCCGAAGAAGAAGCGCAGCGAGTAGCCCATGGTCAATGCGGCGCCCAGCACCAGCCCAGCCAAGGCTATCGGCCCCCACCCGGTGTGCAGATGCAGCGCTGATTCGTAGACCGCTTCCTTGGCGACAAAGCCGAAGAGCAGCGGGACCCCGGCCATGGAGGCGGCCGCGATTCCGGCGGCCCCGGTCAGGATCGGCATGGCCCGGCGCAGTCCGCTGAGCTTGCGGATATCGCGGGTACCGGTGTTGTGGTCGATGATGCCCACGCTCAGGAACAGGGTCGCCTTGAACAGGCCGTGGGCCAGGGTCATGGCCAGGGCGGCGAAGGCGGCTTCCGGGGTGCCGAAGCCGAAGATGGCGATGATGAAGCCGAGCTGGGAGACGGTGCCGAAGGCCAGGATGAGCTTGAGGTCGTACTGCTTCAGCGCCCGGAATCCGCCGATGAGCATGGTCAGGATGCCGATGCCCACGGTCATCGGAGCCCACAGGCTGGTCTCGGCGAAGCCCGGAGCCAGGCGCGCGATCAGGTAGACACCGGCCTTGACCATCGCGGCGGCGTGCAGGTAGGCGGAGACCGGGGTCGGCGCGGCCATGGCGCCGGGCAGCCAGAAGTGGAACGGCACCAGTGCCGACTTGGAAATGGCGCCCACGATAATCAGCGCCACCGCCACATCCGTATAGGTGCCCAGGGCGACCAGCTGGTCCGCGGAGGCCATGATCTCCGACAGCTGGTAGCTTCCGGCCTTGGTGCCGAGCATCAGGATGCCGGCGAGCATCACCAGTCCGCCAAGGGTCGTGATGATCAACGCGTTCATCGCCGAACGGCGTGCGGTGATCAGCGCCTGGTTGAAGCCGATCAGCAGGTAGGACAGGACGGAGGTGATTTCCCAGAAGACGAACATGACGATCACGTCGTCGGCGGTGACCAGGCCGGTCATCGCTCCGGCAAAGGCGACCATCTTGGCGGCGAAGCCACCGATCTGCGGGTCGTCGTTCTTGAAGTAGCGGGCGCAATAGAACAGCACCAGGGCTCCGACGCCCAGGATCAGCAGCAAGATGGTGGCCGCCAGGGAGTCCATGCGGAAGTTCAATCCGATGTTCAGCCCCGGGATCCACTGGATGCTGATGGATGGCGGGGCGTTTGGCGCGCCATTGGCCAGGGAATTATCGGCGGCAAGAACTGCGGGAAGCTGGGTCAACAGCCAGATGAATCCCACTGCAGGCACGATCGCCACCACATAAAAGGCGTTTCGTTTCAGTGCCCGGAAGAGCATCGGGCACAACAATGCGGTCACGAACAGCGCAGTGAGAATAAATAGCACGTGTCTCCTCTGTCGACTGGGGGTTGGGCAGAGTGCGATGACCACGAAAAAATAGTCTGCACCTGTAATTTTATCAGCCGGGCGGTGGCCGATCCCGTGGAATGTGTCGTTCCGGTCATATTTTCCGCAGTTTCCGCGGTCAGCTGATTTTGGGCTTTACACAGGAATTTCCCATTTCCGTGTGTGGAGTTCACGCAGGGTTCGAGCGCAACGGGTACCATTCGAGCATGTCGATCAATCAGCCGATGTCACCGCCGGTCAGCGAAAAATGGCTCAACAAGTACACCTGGGCCTGGGCCAGCTGGGACTGGGGCCAAGCAGCCATCAACGCGGTCATGATCACCTTCGTGTTCACCGTGTACCTGACCAGCGATCTCTTCGGCGACAAGGACCACGCCTCGTTGGTGCTCTCCCAGGCCTTGACCGTGGGCGGGCTGGCCATCGCGTTCCTGGTGCCGGTTACCGGGCTGCGCGCGGATGCCGCCGGCCGGCGCAAGCTGTGGATCGTGGTCAATACGCTGATCCTCGTCGCCATATGCGCGGCCTGCTTCTTCGTCTACCCGGATCCGGCGTTCCTGTGGTTCGGCGCCATCCTCATTGCGTTGATGTCAGTGGTCAGCGAGTTCGCCGGGGTCAATTACAACGCCGTGCTGAACCAGATCTCCACCAAGGCCACGGTCGGCAAGGTCTCCGGTTTCGGCTGGGGCATGGGCTACGTCGGCGGCATCCTCGCCTTGGCGCTGGTGCTCTTCGGCTTTGTCGAACCCATCGTGCAGTGGCCCGGTGCCTCCACCGAGAACTCTTTGAACCTGCGGTTGATTGCCATCTTCTCGGCGGCCTGGTGCCTGGTCTTCGCGCTGCCGCTGTTCTTCATCATCCCTGAATCCCCTGCGGCCAGCGCGGTGAAGATTCCGCTGAAGGATTCCTACAAGGTGCTGTTCGCGACCATCAAGAACCTGTGGCGCAGCGACCGGAACCTGCTCTTCTTCCTGTGCTCATCTGCGGTCTTCCGCGACGGGCTGGCCGCGATTTTCACCTTCGGCGGGGTGATCGCTGCCGGGACCTTCGGCTTCGCACCCTCCGAAGTGATCATCTTCGCGATCGTCGGCAACCTCGTGGCTGCGCTCGGCGCGGTCCTGGGCGGACGGCTGGACGATGTGCTGGGCCCCAAGATGGTGATCTGCGGTTCGCTCATCGGGCTGCTGGTTGCCGGGGCCGGGGTCTTCCTCTCCCCCGAAGCCAGCGGATTCTGGATCTTCGGCCTGCTCTTGTGCCTGTTCGTCGGACCCGCCCAGGCGGCCTCGCGCTCCTATCTCTCCCGGCTGATCCCCGAGGGGCGCGAGGGCGAGCTCTTCGGCTTGTATGCCACCACCGGCCGAGCCGTTTCCTTCTTGGCGCCCGGGCTGTTCGGCCTGTCCATCGCCTTGGCCACTCCCCTGGTCGCTTCGGGCAGCGCCCAGCGCTTCGGCATCCTGGGCATCCTCGTGGTGCTGGCTCTTGGCTTGCTCTTATTGCTGCCGATCCGCTCGCCGCAGAAGTCCGAGGCCTGGGCTTCTCGCGACAGGGGTTAAAACAATGGATCGGCCCCGCTTCGGGGCCGATCCATTATTTCGTTTAGCTTTCGATGTCCGTTCGGTGGAAGTTCAGGTGGCTGCGTGATGCCGTTGGCCCGCGCTGCCCCTGGTAGCGATTGCCGTACGGGCCCGAGCCATATGGGTGCTCGGTGGCGGAAGTCAGCTTGAAGAAGCACAGCTGCCCGATCTTCGACCCAGGCCACAGCTTGATCGGCAAGGTCGCCATATTGGACAGCTCCAAGGTCACGTGGCCGGAGAAGCCCGGGTCGATGAATCCAGCGGTGGAGTGGGTGAGCAGGCCCAGGCGGCCTAGCGAGCTCTTGCCTTCCAGGCGGGCTGCCACGGAGTGCCCGAGGGTCACCACTTCATAGGTCGAACCGAGCACGAATTCGCCCGGGTGCAGGATGAATGGCTCGTCCGGGTCGACCTCGACCAGACGGGTGAGCTCATCTTGTTCCACGGACGGATCGATGTGCGCATATTTGTGGTTGTCGAAAAGCCGGAAGAACCGGTCAATGCGAACGTCCACGGATGCGGGCTGGACCATATTCGGGTCAAAGGGCGCAAGCCCAATCTCACCGGACGCTATTTCTCGACGAATGTCACCATCTGAATACAACACGCCTCCAAATTTATCGTGTGAAGGCCCAATCATTGAACTCTTCGAGCAAATATGTAGGTTTTCTTATCCTCGGCAACCTCCCGATTCTCGGAATGCCACGTATTGTTCACCCTGGCAGTGATGGATTCCCCAATACTTCCCCAGTAATCCGGGCTATCGTTGATGTAGGGTTCGCCCCTTTTCATCACTTCGCAACACAAGGGTTTACTACATCATGCGTCTAGCCTCTGCGCTGACTGGCACCGTACTTGCCTCGGCACTGCTGCTCACCGCTGCTCCGGCAGCGCTGGCTGCGCCTGCCGATGACCTGCCTGCGGTTGAAAGCTCTGAGCTTTCGGACGCTTCGAGCCTGCTGGCTCTGATCAACCCGACGACCCAGCTTTCGCCGGTCGATTACACCCCGACCAACCTAGTCAGCGTTGGCGGCACCGGATTGACTCTTCGGCCTGAAGCGGCAGACGCCGTGGAAGACCTCATCGCAGATGCCCGTGCCGCGGGGCATTCCATCAAGCTGCTCAGCGCCTACCGCTCCTATTCGCGGCAGGCAGCACTGTTCAACCAGTACCAGTCCAAGTACGGCACCGCATATGCTGAACGGATTTCCGCGCGCCCGGGCACCAGCGAGCACCAGCTGGGCTTGGCTGCCGACCTTGGATACACCAGCAGCCAAGCAGAGCTGAAGGAAGCATTCGGCCAGACTCCAGCCGGCATCTGGATTGCCGAGCATGCCAACGATTACGGCCTGATTATTCGCTACCCCCAGGGCAAGGAAGAGATCACCGGCTACAAGTACGAGCCGTGGCATGTGCGCTACATCGGCAAGGAGCATGCCAAGGCCTTGGCTGAATCCGATGCTGAAACGTACGAGGAGTACGTGAAAATGCTCAGTGAATCCCTCAAGGCACCCAAGGCGGAAGCTTCGGCGGTAGCCGAGGAAGAAGAGGCACCTAAGGAAGCTGAAAAGGATTCTGAGAAGGATGCCAAGGAAGCGGGCCAAGGCGTGGTGAAGGAAGATGACCTTCTGGTTCTTCGCTTCTTGCCGCCCTACCGCGACTGGGGCTTCGGCTTCACCGAAAAATAAGCGCGCTTAGAAGAACGCGGCCAGGGCCAGGTAGACGGCGGTCGGAATCAGCGATGCCACCAGTGCCATGGCCCAGTGCAGGAACTTGCCGCTGGTTTTCTGGCAGGCCCCGGTATGCTTCCTTCGGTAAATCAGATTCACGTTGGAGAGCACCCAGATAATGGTGCCGATGGCCAGCGGCGGGCCGAGCACTACCTCAGCGGGAAAGATCGAATGTGCTTCGTAGAAATCCTTGGCTTCCCGGCCCCATGTGGTCAAGGGGTCGCTGAGCACCATGAGGCTGAGCATCCAGTAGTAGATAATCCCGGGGATGCCCAGCAGCACATTCACGACGAGTAGTCGTCTCACAGTCCTGCCCTTCATCCCGGTAATGGCTTCTGCGCTTGCAAAGCATCATGAATTCTACCGAAGGCAACCGGGCGAATTCCGTTCTTCGCCACGATCTGCGCCTGTGCATCGGCTAGGAATCGCAAAAGGACTGCCAGCAGTGCAACACTGCTGGCAGTCCTTTGGTGTGGCGCTCGAAGCCTACTTTGCGCGAACCGGGATGCCGGTGAAGGTTGGCTTCAAGGTCTCGGCGAAGAAGTCCTCACCCTTGTCATCAACCACGATGAAGGCTGGGAAGTCCTCGACCTCGATCTTCCAGATCGCTTCCATGCCCAATTCCTCGTATTCGAGGATTTCGACCTTCTTGATGCAATCCTGGGCCAGACGCGCTGCCGGGCCGCCGATCGAACCCAGGTAGAAACCACCATGGGTGTTGCAGGCATCGGTGACCTGCTTGGAGCGGTTGCCCTTGGCCAGCATGACCATCGAACCGCCTGCAGCCTGGAACTGATCCACGTAGGAGTCCATGCGGCCTGCGGTGGTCGGGCCGAAGGAACCCGAAGGCATGCCCTCTGGGGTCTTGGCAGGACCTGCGTAGTAGACCGGGTGGTCTTTGAGGTACTGCGGCATTTCTTCGCCGGCGTCCAGGCGTTCCTTGATCTTGGCGTGCGCGATATCGCGAGCCACAACCAGCGGGCCGGTCAGCGACAGGCGGGTCTTGACCGGGAACTTGGTCAGTTCAGCCAGGATCTCATCCATCGGCTTGTTCAGGTCGATCTTCACCACGGAGCTGCCGCCGGTGCCGGTGACGCCATCGGTCTCATCGTCGTGGGCGGCGATGGCAGGGTGGTTCTCATCTGGCATGAAGCGGGCTGGATCGGTTTCCAGCTGCTCCACGAACAGGCCTTCTTCAGTGATCTTGGCCAGCATCTGGCGGTCAGCCGAGCAGGACACGGCGATGGCCACTGGCATGGAAGCGCCGTGGCGAGGCAGGCGAACGACACGTACGTCGTGGCAGAAGTACTTGCCGCCGAACTGCGCGCCGATGCCGAAGTGGCGGGTCAGTTCCAGGACCTTTTCTTCCAGCTCGGTATCACGGAAGCCGCGGCCGGTCATGGCGCCTTCGGTCGGCAGCGAGTCCAGGTACTTGGCCGAACCGTACTTGGCAGTCTTCAATGCCATTTCGGCGCTGGTGCCGCCGATGACGATGGACAGGTGGTACGGAGGGCACGCGGCGGTGCCCAGCGAACGCAGCTTCTCATCGAGGAACTTCAGCATGGAGTTCTCGTTGAGGATGGCCTTGGTCTCCTGGTACAGGAAGGACTTGTTGGCGCTTCCGCCGCCCTTGGCCATGAACAGGAACTTGTAGCTGGTGTCAGCTCCGTCCTTGGTATTGGCGTACAGGTCGATCTGCGCCGGGAGGTTGTTGCCGGTGGCCTTCTCTTCCCAGGTGGTGATCGGAGCCAGCTGCGAGTAGCGCAGGTTCAGCTTGGTGTAGGCGTTGTAGATGCCGCGCGAGAGCGAGATCTCATCCTGCTCTTCGGAGAGCACGCGCTGGCCGCGCTTGCCCATGACGATCGCGGTACCGGTGTCCTGGCACATTGGCAGGATGCCTCCGGCGGCAATGTTCGCGTTCTTCAGCAGGTCCAGGGCGACGAACTTGTCGTTCGGGCTGGCTTCCTCATCGTCGAGGATGTTGCGAAGCTGCTGCAGGTGGGCGGGGCGCAGGTAATGCGAGATGTCGTGCAGTGCGGTCTCGGCCAGCTGCTCCAAAGCCTCTGGCGCGACCTTCAGGAAGTTCTTTCCATCCGGACCGGCGACGACCTCGACGCCTTCGGAGGAAATCTTGCGGTATGGGGTTGTATCTTCGCCAATTGGCAGAAGATCCTCATAACGGAATTCAGGCATGCTCTGTCCTTGATTCAATCGTGGATGCTCATCTGCCATTTTATGCCTTCACCCCGATTTTCCCGCATTCGGCGTTTGCACCACAGGCTTTATCACGACATGCTGTAGTACATGAGCACCGAGAACACCGCAGCTGCGCACGATGGCCAAGATCCAACCCAAACCCCGGATGCGATCATCGAAACCCCGATGGACCAGCACCGCGCCAAGCCGAAAACCCACTTCGAAATGATGTTGCAGGCCGGTCTTAACAAACCGGAGCTCTCCGGCTCGGTCATCGGCGCCTTCATGAGCGCCGAGGTGTACTTCCTCTCCCGTGAAGAGGTCACCGAAGAGAACAAGAATGCCCAGCCGATGCTGCTGACCAACCCGGCCGGCGAAGCAGTGGTGGCCGTATTCACCACCTTGGAGCGCATCCCTTCCAGCTACATCGACATGGCGCCATACGGTGTGAAGGTCCAGGGTGCCACCGTGGTCCGCGCGCTGGAGAACACCGGCTTCGTGGTGAACCCGGGCGATGAGCTGAGCTTCGAAGTACCCGCAGATGGCGTGGCCATTTTGAAGCAGCAGATGCTGAACCAGAATTCTGGCGAGCAGGCGTAACTTTCCCCACGATTATTCGCGCCGTTTACCGGCAGGCCAGATTCGTGGGATATGCTTTTGTTGCCCGAGCCGTCATTAGGCCGCTCGGTGCACCTGCGGGCGTAGCTCAATGGTAGAGCGCTAGCTTCCCAAGCTCGATACGCGGGTTCGATTCCCGTCGCCCGCTCGCACTGACGTCGGGGTACCACCAGGTGCCCCGGCGTTTTATTTGTATCAGGCCGACCCAAGGAGCATGATGACCGGAGTCCTCGAAGGCTTCTCCATCATCTGGGTGGTCATTGCCGTCGGCTACCTGGTCGGACGCACCGGAGTGCTGGGCGATCAGGGACGCAATGTCCTGAGCCGCGTCACCTTCTTCGTGGCCAGCCCGGCCCTGCTGTTCACCACCCTGGCCGAGTCCGATCCGGTCGCCGTCCTCGGGCCGCTGTTGTGGGTGGCCGCCATTTCCGCCGCCCTCACCGCGGTGATGTACTACCTGGCCACTGCGCGCTGGCTGAAGCGTTCAGCCTCTGAGCGGATCATCGCCGCGATGTCCGCCTCCACCGTGAACTCGGCGAACCTCGGCCTGCCCATTGCACTGTATGTGCTCGGCGATGCGTCCTTCGCCGCGCCGATCATCCTGTTCCAGCTGGCCTTGTACCAGCCGATCAATCTGGCGATGCTCGACGCCTCCACCTCGCGCCACCGCACCACCCCGCTGGCATTGCTGGTGGCCACCGCGAAAAACCCGATGATCATCGGCTCCATGCTGGGCCTGGTCGTGGCGTTGACCGGATTCAAGCTTCCCTCGATCGTGCTCGAACCCATCGACCTGATTGCCGGGGCCTCGATCCCTTGCATGCTCATGGCTTTCGGCATCTCGCTGGTCGGCTCCAAGCCGCTGGAGAAGAAGTCAGGCCGCCGCGCCGACGTGCTGGTCGGCACCGCGGCCAAGCTGCTGATCCACCCGGCGCTGGCCTGGGTTCTGGCCTACTTGGTCTTCGGCTTGCGCGGAGAAATGCTGGTCGCCTCGGTCATCATGGCCGGGCTGCCCACCGCGCAGAATATCTTCGTGACGGCCTCCCGCTACAACGAAGGCGTGATCGTGGCCAAGGACACGGTGCTCATCACCACCATCTGCGCGATCCCTTTGATGATGGTGCTCGCTTTGATGCTGGGAATTTAGTGTAACTTTTGAGCTTCGGAATAAGCGGAAGTCTCTAGACTGTTGTTAGGACTAGAGCATAATCAATCCCCTTTGAATGAGGTCACCATGAAGCGCACCGTTCCCCTGCTGGCTACTGCCGCAATTCTTGCCCTATCCCTGAGCGCTTGCGGCTCGTCGGGCGGCTCCGCTGAATCCTCGTCATCCGAGCAGAGCGGTTCGGCTTTGCAGAAGGTCAAGGATGCCGGCGTCTTGACCGTTGGCACCGAGGGCACCTACCGCCCCTTCTCCTTCCATGAGGGAAGCGACCTGACCGGCTACGACGTCGAGGTCATCAAGGCCGTCGGCGAAAAGATGGGTGTCGAGGTCAAGTTCCAGGAAACCCAGTGGGACGCGATCTTCGCCGGACTGGACGCCGGACGCTTCGACGCCATCGCCAACCAGGTGGCCATCAACCCTGAACGCGAGAAGAAGTACCTGTTCTCGCAGCCTTACACCGTCTCCGAAGGCGTGGTTGTCACCAAGAGCGATAACACCGACATCACCTCCTTTGATTCGCTCAAGGGCAAGAAGACCGCGCAGTCGCTGACCAGCAGTTTCTACGAAGCAGCCAAGGCCGCTGGCGCCACCATCGAACCGGTTGAAGGTTGGGCCCAGTCGGTCACCCTGCTCAAGCAGGGCCGCGTTGATGCCACGGTCAACGACAAGCTGACCTTCCTCGACGCGCAGAAGACCAACCCGGATGACAGCATCAAGATCGCTGCCGAATCCGAGGACAAGAGCGAATCCGCGGTCACCCTGCGCAAGGGCTCCGAGGACCTGCAGGAAGCCATCGATGACGCGCTGGACGAGCTGCGCAAGGATGGCGAACTCGCCTCGATCTCCGAAAAGTACTTCGGCGAAGACGTCAGCAAATAACCGCAGTATCCCAAGTGAAACAGTAGACTGGCTCCACACGTACCAAGCGTGGGGCCAGTCTCGTTTGTCTCGAAGGTAGCTCATGGATTCGAATTGGCAGTTATTTATCGATTCGCTCTGGCCCTTGGCCAAGGGCGCAATCACCGCAAGCATTCCGCTGGCACTGATCAGCTTCGCCCTCGGACTGGTCATCGCCCTGCTCATGGCGCTGATGCGGATCAGCAAGAACCCGGTGCTCTCGGGCATCGCCCGCGTATACATCTCGATCGTCCGCGGCACTCCTCTGCTGGTGCAGTTGTTCGTCATCTTCTATGGCATGCCCACCCTGGGCATCACCATTGACCCGTGGCCCAGCGCGATCATCGCCTTCAGCCTGAATATTGGCGCTTATGCCGCGGAAATCATCCGCGCCGCGATCCTCTCGGTCCCGGCCGGGCAGTGGGAAGCCGGATACACCTTGGGCATGTCGCGCACGCACAGCCTGTACCGGCTGATCCTGCCCCAGGCCACCCGCGTGGCCATCCCGCCACTGTCCAACTCCTTCATCTCCCTGGTGAAGGACACCTCATTGGCTTCGACCATCCTGGTCACCGAAATGTTCCGCAAGGCCCAGGAAATCACGGCCTCGACCTACGAGTTCATGCTCCTGTACTGCGAGGCGGCCGCGATCTACTGGGTCATCTGCCTGCTGCTCTCGGCCATGCAGAACTCTGTTGAAGGAAGGCTGGAAAAGTATGTCGCCAAGTAATTCGACCCTGCTCAGCGTCACCGGCCTGCACAAGGCTTTCGGCGAGAACCAGGTGCTCAAGGGCATCGACTTCTCCGTGCACTCCGGCGAAGTCGTCGCCCTGATCGGCCCTTCGGGCTCCGGCAAAACCACCGCGCTACGCTGCCTGAACGGGTTGGAAATCGCCGATGCGGGAACCGTCGGCTTCGACGGCGGGCCGCAGGTTCAGTTTGATGCCAAGACCAAGCCCAAGTCGGCGCAGATCCTGCGCGATCGTTCGGCGATGGTGTTCCAGGGACACCATCTCTTCCCGCACCTCACGGTGCTGCAGAACGTCACCATCGGGCCCATCGAAGTCCAAAAGCGCGCCCGCGCCCAGGTCCTGGAGGAAGCACGCAAGCTCCTGGATCGTGTGGGTTTGGGGTCCAAAGCCGATGCCTACCCGAATTCTCTCTCCGGCGGACAGCAGCAGCGCGTAGGCATTGTGCGCGCGTTGATGCAGCAGCCGGATCTGCTGCTCTTTGATGAACCCACCAGCGCACTGGATCCCGAACTGGTTGGCGAAGTGCTCTCAGTGATCAAGGAGCTGGCCCAGGAGGGCTGGTCCATGGTGCTGGTGACGCACGAGCTGGCCTTCGCGCGCGATGTGGCCGATACCGTGGTCTTCATGGATGGCGGGGTGGTCGTGGAAACCGGCGCGGCGGCCCAGGTCCTGTCCACTCCGGCAAATCCCCGTACACAAGCCTTCGTCCAACGTCTTTTGCACCCGTTCTAGAAAGCATAGAGTAAAGCTATGACCCAGGATACAAATGCATTGCTGACCAGCCTCATCGAAGGCTACAACTTCCCCGGCGAGAGCCTCGAGCTAGGCGTCGCCCTGATCGACGGCAAGCCCGAACCCACAGCACCGATCCGGCTGCCGCTGAAGATGCTCAACCGCCACGGCTTGGTCGCCGGCGCCACGGGTACCGGCAAGACGGTGACCTTGCACCTGATGGCCGAACAGCTGAGCAAGGCCGGTGTTCCGGTCTTCCTCGCCGACATCAAGGGCGACCTCTCCGGCCTGGTCCAGGCCGGCGAAGGCTCCGAGAAGCTGACCGCGCGCCTGGCGGAAATGGGCAAGGAATTCTCGCCCCGCGCCAACCCGGTGGAGTTCCTCTCCCTGGGCGAGGGAGCGCACGGCACCCCGGTGCGCGCCAGCGTTGATGCCTTCGGCCCGATCCTGCTGGCCCGCGTGCTGGAACTGAATGAGACGCAGGAGGAATGCCTGCAGCTGATCTTCCACTACGCCGATTCCAACAAGCTTCCCCTTGATGACCTCAATGACGTGAAGGCCGTAATCAGTTTCCTGGTCAGCGATGAGGGCGCCGAAGCGCTCAAGGGCATCGGCGGGGTGACCGCGGCGACCGCCTCGGTGATCCTGCGCGGCATCACGATCATGCAGTCCCAGGGCCTGGACCAGTTTTTCGGCCAGCCGGAATTCGATACCGCCGACTTCCTGCAGGTGCGCGACGGCAGCGGCGTGATCAACGTGCTGGAATTGCCATCGGTGAACCAGCAGCCGATGCTCTTCTCCACCTTCCTGATGTGGCTGCTGGCGGACCTGTTCGAGGACCTGCCTGAAGCCGGCGATCTGGATAAGCCGAAGCTGGTGTTCTTCCTCGATGAGGCGCACCTGCTGTTCAAGGACGCCACCAAGGCCTTCACCGACGCGATCATCAATACCGTGCGCCTGATCCGTTCCAAGGGCGTGGGGCTGTTCTTCATCACCCAGTCCCCGACCGACCTTCCCGACGAGGTGCTCGGCCAGCTCGGCAACCGCATCCAGCATGCGGTGCGCGTGTTCACCGCCAAGGACCAGAGTGCGCTCAAGCAGATCATCAAGACCTTCCCGGCCAACGGGGTGGACCTGCAAGAGGCGCTCACCCAGGCTGGCGTGGGCGAAGCGGTGATTACGGTGCTCAGCGAGAATGGCGCACCGACCCCGGTGGCGTGGACCAAGATGTCCTCGCCAGGTTCGAACATCGGCCCGGCCTCCCCTGAAGTCCTGGAAGAGAATATGAAGGCCTCGCCGCTGGGCGCGCGCTACGCCACCGCAGTGGATCGCGAATCGGCTCGCGAAATGCTCGAAGCCAAGACTGCCGAGGCATCTGCCCCGGCACCCGCCGAAGCGCCGCAGCAAGAAGCGCCGGCTGAAGCCCAGCGCTCCGAGGCCCCTCGCGAACGCCAGGCACCTGCCCAGCCGAACCCGATGATGGACATGGCCATGGATGCCGCGTCGATGATCGGCCGCGAACTGCTGCGTGGAATGTTCGGCAACCGCAAGCGCCGCCGCCGTTGGTAAGACCCGCCGTTTTTTACCGGCCAGTTACAGTCTGGGGCCCGAAACCAGATAGCCTAGCTACTGATGAAGACTCCTAACTCCACGCCGATCACCGCCACCCGCTTGGCCCTTCGTTGGACCCTTGCCGCGGTGGCGGTGCTCGTTCTGGCTGTTGCCGGCATAATGATCGCCAATCGCACGCTGTTCTCCCCGGCCCACGAGGTCAAGGTCCTGCAGCGCCATCTCGCCAATGGCGAGGGCGCCCAGGCGCTGGGCCTGCTCAAGGCCCAGGTGCCGAAGGGTGACGCGGTGGCGCTGGACGGAGAGGTGCTCAAGCGCACCCAGTCAGGCATTACGGATTTCAGCACCGACAAGCCACAGCCGGTTCAGCGCGATGGCGAACTGCGCACCGTAACCGCGCATTACAAGGCCGCGGGCGTGGATCAGCAGTCCACCTTCACGCTGCGCCATACCGGCAAGTCGTGGTTGTTCTTCGATCAGTGGGAGTTCGAGCCATCAACCCTGCCCACCGTGAAGATCAAAGCCAATACGGTCAATGAAGTCAGCGTGAACGAGCAGAAGATCCCGCTGGAAGCCGGCGTCTCCACCCTTCCGGTCTTCTACCCATCGGTGCTCGACGCCAGCTTCAGCACCAAGAACTTCGCCGCTGATACCCGTGGCGTGGTGGTGACCGCGCCGGCTGCTGATCCGGTGGAGATCGCGCTGAAGACCGAGCCGACCAAGGCCTTCATCTCCTCGATCAACTCCAAGGTCAAGAAGTACCTCGATGGCTGCGCCAGCCAGCAGGTCCTGATGCCTTCAGGCTGCCCCTTCGCGTACAACACCTCGGCCCGCGTTGATTCGTCGAGCATCAAATGGGACATCACCAAGTACCCGAAGATCGACGTCAGCTACTACAACGGCGCCTGGGTTCTCTCCCCGTTGACGACCAGCGCTTCGCTGACCTTGACCGAGCAGGACCTGCGCACCGGCGCCAAGGAAAACAAGATCGTGAAGGACACCTACTCCTTCACCGCGCAATTGACCACGAGCACCTCGGAGGTCTCGGTGGTTCCGGTGGCCGGCGGCGAGCAGGCCGCGCAGTAGCTAGCGTCCGTTTTGGAAGTTCCTAATCGATTAGCTTTCGCCAAAACCTGCTCAGCAGTCTTCGTCCAAGCAAACGGGTGTTTCCGCTGATTCCATCCGGTAATGAACGCTCGAATCTTCGCATTCAAGTCCTT